>Ga0208375_1001289_pt1 | contig 29171 bp, 34 predicted proteins | sample RifOxyD1_FD_184038 | JGI IMG/M metagenome (GOLD analysis project Ga0208375, IMG submission 184038) | Soil microbial communities from Rifle, Colorado - Rifle Oxygen_injection D1 (SPAdes) | ecosystem: Environmental > Terrestrial > Deep subsurface > Rock core/Sediment | place: Rifle, Colorado...
CCCTCCAAAGAGATCGAAGACTCGGTCCGTAAGACTCTCGGACCTCTTTTACCCTCAAAGCTCGCTAATCAACCGCTGACTTTTTATAAAGGCAAAGGCTGCGATGAATGTGGCCAGAGCGGTTATTTTGGCCGCGTGGGAATTTTTGAAGTCATTCTCGCCAACCAACAAATGTCTCAATTAATTCTAAAAAGCGCCACCGCCGAGGAAATTGCCAAAGAGGCTAAAAAATTTGGCACTATTAATATGATTGAGGACGGTTATTTAAAAGTTTTGGCCGGGGTCACAACGGTTGAAGAAGTCCTGAGAGTGGCACAAGAAAGATGATCAATCCATCACAATTAATTGACGAAGTTATTAATCGCAACGCCTCTGATTTGCATTTGGTCGTTGGCTATCCACCGGCCGTACGTGTCAATACGGTCTTAATTCAACTCAGCCTGTACCCGACTCTGACTCAGGAAGATGTCCATTCTTTTATAATGACTTTTACCACCAAAGAACAGCAGGAAATTTATTATTTGAATAAAGAAATTGATTTTAGTCTGGTTCACAACACTTTTCGATTTCGTGCCAACGCCTACTATCAGCTTGGGCAAATGTCTATTTCATTAAGATTGATTCCGGAAAAAATTAAATCACTGGACGATTTAAAATTACCAAGTATTTTGCATCAAATTCCCAATTTTAAACAAGGTTTTGTTTTGATTACCGGCCAAACCAGTCAGGGTAAGTCAACAACCATGGCCTCAATTATTAACGAAATCAATATTAATCGCCAGCTCCATATTATCACGGTCGAAGATCCGATTGAGTTTACCTACCCCAAGGCCAAAGCTATTGTTTCTCAGCGGGAGGTTAAGCATGATACTCTTTCTTTTAATAATGCCTTGCGTTCGGTTTTACGTGAAGATCCGGATGTGATTGTAGTGGGTGAAATGCGCGATTATGAGACTATTTCTAGCGCCTTAACTCTCGCCGAAACCGGACATTTGGTATTTTCGACTCTTCATACTAATACCGCCACTCAGACAATTGACCGGATTATTGACGTTTTTCCAGAAGAACAACAACCACAGGTTCGCGTACAACTAGCCAATGTTCTCAAGTCAATTGTCTGCCAGCGTTTGCTTCCGGACCTGAAGGAGGAAGGCTTGATTCCGGCGGTTGAAATCTTGTTTAATAATTCAGCCGTTGCCTCTCTTATTCGCGAAGGGAAAAGTTTTCAGATCGATAACGTATTACATACATCTGCCTCTGAAGAGATGATTCTGTTTGAACAATATTTGAAGCAAATGACTGATAAAGGGCTGATTCGCAAAGAAACCGCTCTAAAATATGCGTTTAGAACTAAATTAATTCAGGAACTTTTAAAATAAAATGCAGTTTGATTATCAGATCATCGATCGCAAACATAAGCGCAGTCACGGCACCATTGAAGCTAGCTCGATGAAAGAGGCCAGAAGCATTCTGAAAGAAAAAGAGGCTTTTATCGTCCGTCTGAAAGCCAAAACTGAAATCTTTAAAAATATTCAGGGCTTGCGCCGAAATAAGAACGGCAAACTTAATTTTAATTCGCTGGTAGATTTTACCAGACAGATGGGGATTATGATTAATGCCGGCCTGTCACTGGTAGACGCACTTAGTATTATTGTTGACCAAACCAAGGATATTAATCAAAAACTGGTGATCGGCCGCTTGTCTGATTACATTAAAAGCGGTTCTTCTCTTTCCACCGGAATGACTGATATGCCCGACAGTTTTCCTAATTATTACATTTCGCTTATTAAAGCCGGTGAATCCTCGGGCAAATTGGACGATGTTTTTTTGCGTTTGGCCGAAAATCTAGAAAAATCCCGGGAGTTCAGGGGCAAAGTAAGCGGTGCCTTGGTTTATCCGATGTTAATTATCATTGGTATCGTAGTAGTTGCTTTTGTGATGATGACTTTTGTTTTACCGCAACTATTGGAAATGTATAAAAACTTTGATGTCGAATTACCGGCCACAACCCAATTTATCATTAACTTTTCTAATTTTCTTTCTAAATTCTGGCCTTTGGTAATTGTCGCCACATTTGTTGCCGGTGTACTTTTAAGAACATTACTTACTAAACCTCGTTACCGCCGAATACTTGATATGTATTTGATCAAAATGCCGGTCTTTGGCAACATTATTCAAAAATCTATTCTGGTTGAGACGACCCGAACTTTATCAATTTTAATTCAATCCGGCGTACCATTATTGGAAAGTTTGACGATTGTCAAAAGAACTACTAATAACGCCTTGTATCGAGAGGCTTTTGAAGATATTTATAATGATGTGGAAAAAGGCCGATCTCTGGGTGAATCATTGGCTTCCTCAGGTATTTTTCCAGCTATTTTTGTACAAATGACCAGCGTTGGCGAACGCACCGGTAAACTTGACGATACTCTGCTTCGACTGTCAAAGTATTTCCAAATGGAATCCGAACTGGCAATCAAAACCGCCACTACTCTGATCGAGCCAGCCATTTTGGTAATTTTGGGTTTGGGAGTGGGCTTTTTGATTACTTCGATCCTGACGCCGATCTACAACCTCACCGGTTCCATCGGTTCCGCTCGATAATTCAACTTAACTCTTTTCTTGGGGTGGCTGACCGGATTTGAACCGGCAACATCCTCCTCCACAGGGAGGCGCTCTGCCGTTGAGCTACAGCCACCAATAAGGATTATTCTAACAATTTGTTTCTCAATTCTCTACCGGCACCACTTTTCAAATAAATTTCTAATTCCCTGGCAGCACTACGGTCTAAACATTCTTGTGCAAATATCAAAATAAATGGACCACGATTAACAGTTGATTTGGTAGCAAAAGAACCACTATTATGTTGTTTAAGACGTCTGAATAAGTTTGACGTTATACCAGTATAATATTTCCTGTCTTTCTTACTTTGTAAAATATATACATAATACATTATCTGCTCTGCCATTGACCCGCCTACGGCGGGCAGGGCTACAGCCACCAATTATGTGCTTGCACTGAGCCTGTCGAAGTGCTTCCAAGAGGATTCGAACCTCTGACCTTCCGCTTAGAAGGCGGACGCTCTATCCGACTGAGCTATGGAAGCATGTATAAATATTATATCAAGAGATTGACTCTTAGATAATGTCTTCCTTGCGGCGGCGAATAAAGCTGATCCACTCCTCAATGACTTCAAAAAGAACTTTGAAAGGCGCCTCGATTAGAAAATCAAAAACAAACAATAAAACATTGATTTTGGAAATTTCAGAGCTCAGCCACTTGCCCACCGAAACCAAAGGCATTAAGAAAAAATCAACTACCGGCGTAAAGACACTTTCTTTTTCCTTAACTACGTATTCCTTGGCGGTCTGGCTGATACGATAGCCAAAAAAACTGACCGCTGAGGCAAAAAAGAAGAAAATAATCTTGCTGGTAAGATGAAAGCGGAAAAGATTAAGAATGCTGTTGATCGCCAGAAAAGTAACGGCAAAAGTGGTGAAGTAAAAACTCCAGAAAATAACATTAAACAAAAAGTTGCGATCCTTGATTTTTTTGGCCCTAAAGTGAATTTTTTCAGTCTGTTCTTCCATTAAAATTCGTTTGATCCGGAGCCAAATCCGCTCAGTGTTATTTTCGTCCGGGACCGAGTTAAAAATCACAAACAAAAACATCAAGAAGGGCGGAAACAGAGAATTAATGGCCAGAGAAACATAGTCGACCTCTTCTCCCAATTGTTTCATGAGCGGGTACTCGGCCATCAGAACAAAAATTATTTTAGTAAGAAATATGTAGATAATACTGCGGATACCGGCTCGGGAAAGCTTTTCTTTGGTTGTTTGGTACTTGTCGGCGCAGACCTCCTCAATCCGGCTCTTGAGTTTCTTCTCTTCGGCAAACAAGTCGTCAAGATTATTAATATTCTGCAAAATAGTCCCTTTAAAAATAAGGTAAGTTGGCCGTAAGTTACGCAGATATTTAATTATTTTGCGATTTATTGGCGCTTCGATCTGTTTATCAATAAACAAAAAGGCTTTTTTAAACTGAGCCTTGTTTTCTTTAAGGTCGCCCTGCTCAATTTTAAGCAAATCTTCAAAAATCAATTTAAAAAGATGATAACGAAGGTAAACAGTGTCGCTTTTGAGAAAAACTTGTTCTAAATTCAGATAAAAAAGAAGATTCTTTTCATCCACAGTTTTGCCTTCAATTTCAATAGACGGATTAAGAATCTGATAAAAATAAAAAAGAAAGATTGAATTGATTTTGCTTTCTTTTTCGCTGAAGATCTCTTCGATCTGACAAACTAATAAATCTTTGATGAACTGGTTGTAGAAAATAACCTTGGGTCGAGGTTCGCCTTTTACCAGAATATTACGTAGTCGTATGTACCAGTCCAATGTGCGCTGCAGACGTTCAACGCTTTGCTCAGGAATTTTATCCTTGCGATAGTATCCGGCCCAGGCGATCTCTTTGGCCAAAGATAAGCCTTCATCAGAAAGTTCGGGATTAAAAGCCAAACGCCGGGAAACAATTCGGTTGATGGCATTACGGCGAATAATGTGCTCGTCCTTAAACTCAATTACATTGCGGAATTTTTCGTAGGCAATCGCAAAGAAAGAAACGGTTTTGGAAACATCAATTGCTTCCGAACCCTCAACCTCCGAAGAATTGACGACAGTCCTGACTGCTTGCAATAATTGTTCTGTTTGTTTGGTAATTGCAATCATATAGTATAATTCTACCATAGTACTGCCTCTGTAGCTCAACGGATAGAGCACTGGTCTTCGGAACCAGGGATAGGGGTTCGATTCCCTTCAGAGGCACATGGTTTTAGTGGTAATTGCGATTCAAATAATTTTGTTGCTGATTTTAATCGCCTGCTGGCTGTATTTTGCCAGTATGCTGATTTCCGATCTCTTTGGTGTTCCGTTTGTTCCCACCCGAAACAAAAGCCTAGATCAGATCTTTGACTTTATTGAATTTAATCAAAAGGATGTTTTTTATGACTTGGGTTCCGGTGACGGCCGTTTGCCATTTTATATTGCCAAAAAATATAATATCAAAGCGGTGGGAGTTGAACTTAATCCCCTACTCCATGTTTTTTGTCTATTTAAAAAATGGCTGACAAAAAGTGAGAAAGTGCAGTTTTATCGCCGTAATTTTTTTAATCTTGATTTAAAGCCGGCAACGGTAATTTATCTATTTCTTTTTCCTGAAGTTGTTGAGAAACTTTATCCGAAATTTATGAAGCATTGCCCACGAGGAACAGTGATCATCTCACACGGCTTTAAAATAAAAAAACTGGAATCAAAAAAGGTGGCGGAGCTACCTAACAAACCTTTTGCTACTTATTTTTACCGTCTTTGACGGTTTTGATCTTTAGAGACAATTGCTTGGTCAAAAATTGATTGATTAAACTCAATATTGACTTATTATCTTTAGTATAAGAATAAATTCGCATGGTGTAAAATTGCTGATAACGATCCAAAAGTTCAATTTTCTCTACCGCTTTGAATTTTCTTTTTATAAGGGTCGTAATTTGCTGCCAGTGATTCTTGTTGTCAAACTGATAAGTTAAATCCTCGACGATAGGCGCCTGGTTTGATTGGGCTTTAATACTAGTCAAAAACTGGAAATACTTGGCTAATAGTCCAAAATCTAATTCAGCTATAGCCGGCACTGACTTTAAACCAAGTTTAAAGGCAATGGATTTATTCAAAACGCCAATTTCACCTAAGTATAAATTGTCCAGGTAGATTGTCGCACTAAGCTTTGGATCAAAATAGGCCTGCTTAGTACCGGATTGGTAAGAAATTAACTTCGTTAAATGACCCATTTGAAACAAGGAGTCAAGAACCCCTTTTAATTCAAAGTAGTCGTTACTGGAAAGTAATGATAGAGTTGGTCGCTCAAGCGGCAGTTGCTTGGGTCGTGGTAGATAAACGTGAGCCAACTCAAACAACTTAAGTCTGGGTTGCTGGCTGTTGATCACAGCGGCTCTGGCTAATGAAGCAAGCAAAGTCTGCCGAAAACAAACCAAGTCCTGTGACATTGGATTGAGCATCCGGATTGGTTTTGTTTTAGTGGCAAAAAGTTGATTAAGTGACTCAGAAATCATTGAGTAATTGTATAGTTCAAAAAACCCAAGCGAGGCAAGAAACTCCTTAATCACTTTTTCCTTATTAAAACGCTCAGTCAAATTACGTAAATATGGATCAGAGTGAAAAACAAACGGCGGTAAATTAGTCCCTAAATTGTTGTAGCCGTAAATCCGAGCGACTTCTTCAATTAAATCCTGTTTAAGATTGATGTCTTTTTCGCGGTAAGCCGGAATGCTAAAAGTCAGAGTTTGTTTTGATTTGGCTTTCAAATTAAAGCCCAAAGCTTTCAGGATACTGGTCACTTTTGCGACGCTAATATCAAGATTCATATAAGTCGCAAAATCAGAAAGATCAATCGAAATGAGCTTGGATTTGGCGACTGTTCTATTAATGTCGATAATCGGGCTGGCAATTTTGGCTTTGGCCAACTGTACAAACAAAGAGATCCCTCTGTTAAAAGCGAGCTCGGCCGTCTGGACATCAGGTTCGTTTTCATTGTATGAGGCTGCCAAAGTTCTAATCCCGTGCTTCATACTGGTCTTACGAATAATAAAGGGATTAATCATTTCAATAAAGAAAATAATTCGTTTGGTGTCGTCAGCAACCATACTGTTTTGCCCACCCATAATGCCGGGTAAATCAATCACTCGACCAGTGCCATCATCAATGACAACATCATCTTTATATAAAGCATGATTTAAACCATCTAAAGTAACTAAGTTTTCTTTATCTTGAGCCTGACGTAATACAAGTTTGCCAGTTTTAATCTTGTCGTAATCAAACACATGACAGGGATGCCCGACTTCCAGCATGACATAATTGGTCACGTCAATTAGATTGCTTTGAGAACGGATGCCGGCCTGTTCTAAACGGTCTCTCACATATTGAGGGGAACGGTCAACTCTGACCTGATCCATAACCACGGCTAAGATACGTCGGCTTAGTTTGCTGTTGTCCTCAACGGTTAACCGAAGCTTAGTCTTAGCTTTAAAAACATGTTTAATTTTTTTTAGGGGTAGAAATTTAGCCTGATATCCATGCTGCTTAAGAATCACGGCCGCCTCACGGGCAATCCCGATCACTGAGGCGCTGTCGATCCGATTGGTTGTCACTTCGATATCATAAGCATAATCCTTACCAAAAGGTTCCAGTTTTTCAACCGACGGACCGGACAAGGACAAAAGAGAGGCCATTTCATCAGGCTTGGCATCGGTTTTCAAATATTCTCTTAGCCAACTGTCTAAAATTCTGATGTTCATAGTTATTGATAAATATCTAACTGACCACTGAAAAGTTTGCGTAAATCAAACAACTGGTGCTTCATCATATACACCCGCTCAACACCAAAACCAAAGGCCCAGCCGGTATACTTTTGCGAATTGATTTTGCCTGCTTTTAAGACGTTTGGGTGAACCATACCGGCGCCACCAAGTTCGAGCCAACCGCTTTTGCAAACACGGCACTTGCCGGATTTGGTTTTTTGCGTTCCCTGACAAATGGTGCAGGTGGTGTCGATTTCAAAAGAAGGCTCGGTAAACTGAAAGTGATAAGGCCGCAACCGAATCTGGACATCATAGCCAAAATACTCCTTGGCAAAGTGATTAATGGCCCCTTTTAGATGAGTAATATTAATGTTACGGTCGATGCATAAGCCCTCAAATTGATGAAACATAGGCGTATGAGTAACATCCCAGTTGCGCCGGAAACAACGGGCAATATTAATCATTCTCACCGGCTTGCCTTTCATTCGCCACATTTCCCTGACCTGGCCGGAGGAAGTGTGAGGAGAAAGAACCATTTTGCCAAAAGTGGAACTAGCCTCACCATCCACGGTAAACGATTCAAATTCATCACGGGCCGGATGAGAGGGGGGCATATTTAAGCTGTCAAAAGAAAAGTATTCATATTCAATCTCCGGATACGAAACACGATAAAAACCGATCTTGGCAAAAATTTCAGTGATTTCGTTTATGGTTCGGGTAATTGGATGGATTGCTCCAATAGATATTTTTGTTCCTGGTAAAGTCGGATCAGTAACCGGCTCTTTTTGCCTTAAAACCGCCTGAATCTGGCTGTTCAACGCTCTTATTACTTCCTGCTTCTGATTATTAATGTTCAAGCCCAAATTCTTTTTCTGAATCGGATCAGAAACAGATTTTAGCTTTTGGAGTTGTTGATTAAAATAACCCTTTTTTCCTAAGAACTTTGTTTTCAGTACTTCCAGATCGTCTAAGCTTTTGGCTTGTTGGATTTCCCGAATTATTTGGTTTGCCAATTTAATTACCGTTACTTAATTTTTTTCACAAGCCTTTCAAAAAAAGGCCCATCCTGAGCAATTAAAGCTAGGATCTTACGGTCGAGCTGGATATTTTTGATCTTTAGTAAATGGATAAATTCGGAATATTTAATTTCAAAAGGTGTCAAGGCGGCGTTGATTCTGGTAATCCAAAGACGGCGCATCTGACGCTTGCGATGTTTTCGTCCGGCAAAGGCATATTCACCGGCGTGAAGAACTGCTTCGTTTGCCACTTTGTAAAGACGGCTTTTGGTCATTCGGTAACCCTTGGCGAGTTCCAGAACCTTTTTGTGTTTTTGGTGTGAGGTCAAGCCTCTTTTAACTCTGGTCATTTATTTTCCTAATAATTTTTTAATTTTTATCGAAATGGTTGAGTGCAGTTGTTTGGTTTTCTTTAAACGTCTTATTTGAGTCTTGGACTTATTGGTCCGTTTGTGACGCATACCATGACTACGGTGCAAAACAACACCGTTTTTGGTAACTTTAAATCTTTTTTTAATTGATTTCCTGATTTTTAGCTTCGGCATGTTGTCCTTTGTCAATACTTATAACTGCCCGTAATACTTTGCCGTGCATTACCGGCTCAGTTACTATTTTACTACTTTTAATCCCACTTAGAAAGAGATATAAAAAAGCTTTTGCCTGCTCTTTCTTACCCAGCTCCCGGCCCTTCAGCCAAAGACTGATACGAACCTGGTTGCCGTTCTTTAAAAACTGGGCTGCCCGACCTTTGACTCTTTCCAAATCGTGCTCGGCCATAAACAAGCTGATTTTTAATTCTTTGGTCTCGGTTTTGCCTTTCTTTTCACCTTTACTGCGTTTGGCCAGCTGGTACAAGTATTTATTAAAGTCAATAATCTTGGCTACCGGCGGCACCGCTTTGGGTGCAATTAACACTAAGTCGTGACCCAATTCCTTGGCTTTATCCAAAGCTTGAGAGCGACTGAGAATTCCCAAAACCTCGTTTTCTTCAGTTAAGACACGTAAACTTGGTTCCCGAATATAATCATTAATCGGAACAGAACGTCTTAATAACTGTTTTTTTGAAATACTACGTTTTCTTCTCAATTTGCTGCTTCAAGACTTTAATAAACTCACTTAATTTTTGCTGTCCCAAGTCCTTATTTTCTCTGGTTCGCACACTGACAAAAAACTCTTTTTCAGTACTTAACTGGACTTCTTTGTCTCCAATTATACAGAGATAAGGGGTTTTTTGCAATGACTGCTCGCGAATCTTCGCTCCCAAGGGCTTGTTTTCCAAGTTTGTCTCAACCCTTATGGCCTGATTATTCAAAACCTCGGCTACAGCTTGCGCTTGCTCTATAAACTTATTACTCACCGGCACCACTACTACCTGTACCGGAGACAGCCAAACCGGAAAGGCGCCGGCATAATGTTCGATGAGAATAGAGACAAAGCGCTCAATCGAACCCATAATGGCGGCATGGATCATCACGATCGGTTCATGTCCGCCGTTTTCGTTAATGCAGGCAAGTTCAAAACTTTTGGGCATATTCCGATCCGCCTGAATGGTGGCCACTTGCCATTCTCTTTGCAATGAATCCTTAGCAATAAAATCGATTTTGGGCCCATAAAAAGCCGCTTCACCAATCGCAACCTGATAATCGACCCCTCTTTCCTTAACCCAGCTCTCAAGCTCTTGTTCCCATTTTTGCCAATTAGCTTCTTCACCCAGATAGTTTTGCATTTTTTTGGGATCATGAAAAGATAACCTGACTTTCAATTGAGGAAATCCCGTGGCTTTGTAAAAGCGCTCAATAATTTCCCAAATCTTTAAACATTCCTGTTTTAACTGGTTTTCGCGGCAAAAGACATGGGCATCGTCCTGAGTTATACAGCGCACTCTGGATAAACCGTTGAGTTCACCGGTTTGCTCATCGCGATAAACCATTGTTGTTTCGGCATAACGCTGAGGTAAATCACGATAGCTCCGCTGTTGGCTATTATAAATTTGTGTATGATGCGGACAATTCATCGGCTTCATGGCAAACACGTGTCCCTCCCGAGTGGTGATTTTAAACAAATCATTTTTAAACTTGTCCCAGTGGCCGCTGACTACATATAAATCCTTCTTAGTAATGTGGGGGATGGCCACTTTCTGATAACCTTTTTCGCACCTGAGCTGCCAGACATAATCATCCAGCAAATTACGAATCAGTGTTCCTTTTGGCGTCCACAAAGGCAAACCCGGGCCAACTAGTTGCGAGAATGTGAATAAGCCCAAATCTTTTCCCAATTTTTTGTGGTCTCTAGCTTTAGCCAGCTGAATTTGCTCCAAGTAATCCATCAATTCTTTTTCATTCTCAAAAGCCGTGCCGTAAATTCGAGTAAGCATTTTGTTTTTTTCGTCTCCACGCCAATAAGCGCCAGCCACTGATAGCAATTTAAAATGCTTTAACTCTTGCTTTGGTTTTTCTAAATGCCCACCACGGCAAAGATCCACAAAGCCGCCGGATTCATAAACCGTGATTTTTTCTTTTTGTTTAATTAGTTCATCAATCAACTCAAGTTTGTAAGAGTTGTCTTGGTAAATTTCTTGAGCTTCTTTTTCACTGACTTCCCGCCCCTTTAACTCTCCCCATTTTAAGAGCAATTGCCGCATCCGCTTTTCGATCTTAGCCAGATCTTTATCAGAAATCGGCTGATCAAATTCAAAGTCGTAGTAAAAACCGTTTTCAATCACCGGACCGATGGTATGTTTTGTTTTTGGATACAAATCCAAAACCGCGGCCGCTAACAAGTGACTGGCCGTGTGCCTGAGATTATTTACTTTTTGTTCGCTCATTTCTTTTATTATATTAAACTTTTAATTAATTTTGACCCATAAAAAAACCCGCCACTGGCGGGTATTTTTTTGTGCCATACTAATACCCTCCAGTTAGGAAAGGTTAGTAGTAGTTGTCACAAAATTAAGTTTCATCTGACAATATTAAATCACTTGTAGATTTAGTTGTCAAGAGTATCGATCTTAAAGCCCAATCTGAATGGCAATCGCTTTCATTGATTCAAGGCAAATTTCAATGAATTTTTCCAAAGGAATATTCAAACCTTCAGGCAAAGAACACATCGCTACTTCATCACGCCGGGTGCCGGCGGCAAAACGGGGTTCTTTTTTAAAACGCTTAATCACCGAGGACAGTTTAACGTCGGCTAACTTTCGTGAAGGATAGACAAAAGCAACGGCCATAATTAAGCCAGTTAAACTATCGCTACAAAAAATCGCCCATTGCGCCTTTGTACTTGGTTTAACATTAGTTAACTCAGGCGCGTGGGAAAGAACAAGTTGATGAATTTCTTTTGAAATTGTTAGTTCATATTTGGCTAAAGCTTCAAGGGTTTTTTTGGGATGCTCAGTTTTGAACTCCCCACCAAAATCAATATCATGAATTAAACCCGCAAGCAGCCAATCTTCTCTGGGCAACTCATTAGACGCCAATTGACCATTAGATTTCAAATAATCATAAATTCCACCCATACAAGCCTCCAGAGCTAAGGAATGCTTAAAAATATTAGGTTCCACCTGTTTCTCAACTGCCTGTAAATATTGCTCTCTTATATATTTCATGTGGCCGCTAAGGGACTTGAACCCCTGACCTACCGGATGTAAACCGGTTGCTCTACCAACTGAGCTAAGCGGCCATTCTTATTTATATCAGAGATAATTTTACCAAAAAACTAGTTTAGGGCATTTCTGTTTGCCATAACACATTCGGCAACCCTTGCTGGAAGAGGTAGTGGAGTATCTTTATAAACTGTATTGGCAACTTCGGTTAATTTTCCTCGAATTCTACTACTGCATTGTTTTAGATATTCTTGAATTGGAGTAAGACCAACTAACCCTTGAACATATTCAAAATCAGGGAAATGATAAAATCCATAAATACGATGAGAAGTTGACCCTTCAATCTCAATTACATCATGTATCTCAGCGTGTCTTTCTTTAACCGCCTGATAAACATAGTAGTAACTTGCACCACCTTCGCTTCCAAGTCTAAGAATTTTTTGAAAACCAGATCCTTTTAAAATGGCTAAATATCCATCTTGGTATGCACTTCCCATACGAATTACTCTCTGACCAAATTTTGTTGGCACAACTAAATTATAAAAACTCTCACCGACTATTTCTTTCATCTCTTGACGCTCTGGACTCTCATTATCATTAAAAGCAGTAATATTATTTTTAGGAACTGTATACGAAAAAACATAACCTTCATGACCTTTGGTTTTTGAACCGAGTTTTTGAGCAGCTCTGGATAAGATGTGTTCTCCAGTAGGAGGACGTACTAGTGCATGGAAAACAAAGGGATGAACGCATGGCTGAAGATCAATAACTGGTCCAATACCAGAAAGAATATGTCTACATTTAGGTTGAGTTTGTAAATTGTGAGGAACTGGTATATAGACTGGCTCAAACGAATAAATTTTCGAATCAGCCCTCTTAATAATTTCGACCATATTAAATTAAATTATTGTGTTGATTATTATAACACAAAGGGATTATTGTACCAATCTATACTACTTAATCTAGGCTAATCTAGCAATTATTTTTGCCTGTTTTACTTGCTCTATTTGAACATTAACAAAACCATTCGCCAATTGTCCCCCCCCAGGAATAATTATTTCTAAACCGTTATCCAAAAAGCCCAGGGCATAGTCAGTTTTGCGATTAATGATTAAGGCGCGTTTGGTTTGACCTAATAGATTACTTTGAAAAACAGCCATCTTTTTGATGAACAGCTCATGCAATATCTTGGAGCGCTTAGTTTTCTCGGTTTCAGATGGATCTCTTAAACGTTTGGCCAGATAATAACCAGCCGTAAACTCCCGCTTACTATACTTAAAAATGTGAGCCCTCACAAAAGGACTTTGGCATAAATATTGATAAGTTTCTTTAAAATTCTGTTCACTTTCTTCTAAAAACCCAACGATCACATCCGTGGCTAACAAAGCATCGGGCACTGTTTTAGCCAGTTGATTGACCCGGTCGCTAAATTCCTCAAGGTTATAACGGCGTTTCATTAAACCAAGGATTTTATTACTTCCCGATTGCACCGGAATATGAAAATATCGAGTCAGCCTAAAGGCAGAAACGCTTTGATACAGATTAAAAAAGCCCTGATTGAGGTTTTCGGTATAAAGAGAGCCAAAACTGATTTTGGGAACGGTTGTTTGTTTGAGAACTTGCTCAATTAAGTTGGCAAAATCTTGCTGATCTTTGGTTTTGTATAAGCCAAGATTGATTCCGGTTAAAATAACCTCGTTAATGGGATTTTTGCGGATTGCAGAATTAATGTATTCAATAATCGTGTCCGGCTCATAACTGACAGACAAGCCACGTAAATAAGGGACAATGCAGTAAGTGCAAAAATAATCACAGCCATCCTGAACTTTGACCATTAATCTGGAGCTTTGCAAAAACTTACCCCAGGGCTTGTCCGATTTAACGTGAATTTTGGACCGATTGAATTTTTGAGCAATAATTTGGCTTAATTTGTTTTTCTTAAAGTTAGTGATAATGTTGATTTGACCGGGCAAAATTGAGGTTTTTTGCCACAACGTAGCCGCACAACCGGTCAAATAAATAACAGCTTGGGGATTTTGGGATCTGGCCTGGTTAATAAACTGCCTTAGTTCACGAACGGCTTTTTGAGTCACCGCACAAGAATTGATGATCAATAAATCCGTTTGTTTGAGATCTGTTTCTTGAAAACCAAACGTCAATAACTCCGTGGCAAGTTTGGTAGATTCGGCGGAATTCACCCGACAACCAAAAGTGTGGATATAAAAATGCATGAGCTAATTATACTGTTTTTAGCCCGGAATATTGGCTTGAGTAAGCTCTTTGGACAAAGAAAACTTAGTTCCTTTGCTCTTGGCCATTTGTCTGAATTTCTTTTGTTTTTTTTTGTCAAAAGTCGTCTGCAACCATAATCGGCCCTCGGAAATTTTTTGTCGTAACGAACGCAATAATTTGACAATAAACTCTAAAAAGCGTAAATGATAAATACCGGCATCTTTGGGCAAATCAGTGACCACCAGTTTGGAAACATCATTGATTAAAGCCTTATCTTGCAATTTGAGCATCTCAATCTCTTTTTTAACCTCCTTCATCAAATTGCTGATTTCAGAATTAAGCCGAGATTGTTCCTGCTTTTCCAAATAATTAAAAACAATTTCGGTGCGTCTGATCCGCTTGGGTTCTTTTTTTTCCTGAGTAAAGCCGGATTGAAAAGATTCATGATTAAAAGCATTGTCATGTCCGCCGAATAATTGGGAATTGAGGTCGCCAAACATACTCTTGGCCGAATCTCGAGTATCTTGCATAATATCAGAACCAATTGACTCAAAAGAGTCTTTGACCTCTTTTAAAATACTGGACTTACCAGCTTTTTGGGAAGTTTTCATTAGCTTAAGTTTACTATAGGTCGGCTAAAAAATCAAGTGTTTTTTGCTTTCTAAGCAACCTAACGTAAACATAAGCGTTTTGTTGATAGAGCGCTTTTTCTTTGTCGGATTTGGCCTGTTTGTAAATTGTTTCAAGATCTTTGTCTTCAATAGTAATCTTTTCCTTGTCGGCAATTTGTTCAAGAACAAACTCGGATTTGTATAAATCAGCTGTTTCCTGCTCTAATTTCTTCTTAAGCGATTCAGGGGTCAGTTTTTTGGATTCCAGATATCTTTCAATCGAAAGACCAAGCTGTTTAATTTCGTCGTAAAGCGAAGTTAAACGTCGGGAAACCTCAACTTCCAGAATCAAAGGAGAAAGCTCAAGCTCGGATTGCTTAATCAAGCGATCAAAAATAAGTTGAATTTTTTTGTTGCGAAGGTCCTTGGTTTTATCCTCAACTTTGACCTCTTTATTCTTGCCCGGTACCCAAATGTCTTCTTTCTTAAGTTCGCCGCCAATTTCCTTGGCGATTTTTTTATAATCGGCGAGCTTAGTAATGACAGGGGCTAGGGCAAGTTCAAAGCGGAAAACCCACTCTGTACCTTGAGGAGCTTTTAAAAGCGAAATTCTGGGGTCTAGGAAGGGTTTGAGGCTGTGTTTTTTGATAAGCTCCTGATAAACAGCCGTGAGAACTTCTTTGCTGGCTTCCTCCAAAAGTTTTTGGTCGCCAATTACCTCTTTAACCAGGTTCAACGGTGCTTTTCCAGGCCGATAACCCTTAACGGTTGTGGTTTTGGCCAGTGTCGCCAAAGCCTTGGTTTTGGCACTGTCAATCTCGTTCCAAGGAATAGTCACTTCGATCTTATAGGTGCTTGGAGTTGACTTATCCAGCTTGTCTGTAAATTGCATAAGTTGTTATTATAGCAGATATCGGCTAAAATAGAAGTGATTTTGCCCGGGTGGCGGAATGGCAGACGCGCAGGTCTCAAAAACCTGTGGGCTTTTTGCTCATGTGGGTTCGACTCCCTCCCCGGGCACTTTTTTGAATTTTAAGAAGTATTTATATGTTAGAAAGTCCTTTTTATTCTACCGATCTTGATCAAGATTATCCGGACAGTTATAAAATATTAGTCGATAATTTGGGTGATTTAGTTAGAACCGGAGGATTACAGTATTTCGACCAGTCTGTCATTGGCTTGCCGTATTCCCTTTACGTTGATGTAAAAAAAAATTGGTGACGAATTTTAGAATTGCCACATTCCGATTGCTTAATCAGGATCGTAGTTTAATTAACGGCAAGCGTTGTCAGCTTGAACTTAAGTTTTCCACTCCCAAAAAATCTGGTGACGATCGTATCAGAATTATCGGTGAAATTCATAATGATACTTCCAGATCGAAAAGATTACAGCAACAACCAGTCCGTAATTTTTCTGGATTAGTGGCTCCTTATGAAGACGCTTATGCTCAAGCAGTTGCCAACACGTCTGGATTAATTGTTGTTCGTTTTGTCAGCACAAATTTGGGCGTTCACTCAACACTGGTACAAAACTATCTTGCCCGTAACTATATTGTTGAAACAGGCAATGGTCCTTATGTAGCGGCTTGGAAAGAATTTTCACCCAATCATTCGACCGAGAATTAGTCGCCGAGTTTCCAAAAGAGCAGAGTAATTAGCCAAAAAAATAATTTGTGAGCCATGTTCTTGTAGATATTGTTTCAGTTGCGTCAAATTCGTAAACACTTTTTGGGCCGGCGTTCCGTTAATTTTGAGACGGACAGCCAGATCATGGGCTCGATCGCCAAAAACAGCGATTCTAATATTCTTTGGTAAAGAACTAAAATCAGCGTCATAAATCCAGGAAATATCATGCCCATCCGGAATCCGATTGTTTAAACCAAAAATCAGCTCATAATCACCGGTGGTTTGCCTGATAATGTTTTTAAGTGCGGCCGACCAGCTGGCCGGATTTTTGCCAAGATAAAAAGTATATTGATGATTAGTGCCCCGATAAATCTCACCTCGACCAAAAGCTGGTTGCCAGGTAGATGCGGTTTGCCAAAAGATAGCTTCGTCTACAAACAGCTCTTTAAGAAGCAGAAAAGCGGCCTGAAAATTGATAATCAGATAGTCCGGAAGAAAATGTAATTTACTAATCTGAGTTTTGGTAAACCTGAAGGCATGCGAATCCATTTGAAATAAACAATGGCGACAACGCCAAGCCCCCATATGGCCCAGATAATAACCCTGATAAATTAGTTTTTGACCACATTGCTGACAATAAACATAATCACCGGCAATTCCGGGTTTGGCTTTCAAAAATTCAGCCGGGACTCCATAACTAAAACGGACAATTTTGGTCTTAATAAAAAGACTTTCCAAACCAGGATCTGAGGTTGGATAAATGACTTTGATTTGAGGCATTTTTTTCAAAATCGTCTGCCAACGGTTAAGGATATTGCCCACTTCACCATAACGATCTAGCTGATCCCTAAATAGATTAAGAATGATCAAATAATCCGGAGGAAAATGGCTGGCAATTTGCGTAAAAGCATACTCATCAACTTCAATCACCGCCGTATACTGTTTTTTTTTGGGAAAAAACGGCAGCTTAACTAAAACTGTCGACACCAAACCGTTTTCGAGATTGGCACCGGTGGGATTACTAATCACATGCCGACCGCTCTGAGCAAGCGCGGTCACAATGAATTTGCTGGTTGAGGTTTTACCATTAGTTCCCAGGATAATAATTACTTCCTTAAAATAGGTGCGCAACCGCTTAGTCAGTGCAGGATTAAAACGAAGAGCCAGTTCACCGGGCCAAGTGCCCCCGGATCTGGCCAATAGTAATTGAGAAAATCCGGCTAAGAGTTTGGCCAGTAACTGAATGAAAAACATTAATTAATTATAACAGCTTACGGCTTAGTTATTCCAATTTATCCAAAAAGAAATTGACTCCGCCGAGCCAATTATTATGATTGGTGGGGTTATATTTGGTCATGATTTGCTCCGGAGTCACAAAACCTTTATCAAGATAGTCTCTCTTAATACCGCGAGCGACAGTTTCAATCGCTTCGTCATAAGAAACAAAGCGGGTCACGGTCTTACCATAGATTCCCCATCCCCAACAGTTATAGGAGTTTTCCGGTATTTTACGACACAGTCCGGACTCAACCATGGCAATTGCCGGTAACAATCCATAATGAAATCCGTATTGATCTGCCAACATAACTATTTTTTCAGAATATGGTTCAAGCGGTGACTGATAGTATGCCAAAAACTGCGATAAAGAAGCTGTTCGAGCATCGCCGTAAGTAATGTCAGTGGTTTCACCTAAAACCAGCTTTTGAGCATTGCTTTCCAAAATTTGCTGTGTCTGACTGAAAATACTGGCGTAAAGACGCTGGTAATTATTAAGCATTTGCAAACTGGCAATGCTTAAAATAAAAATAACTAAAATTAGGCAGTTAAAAACAGCCAAACGATAAATCACCTTCATATGAATACCTTATTATAATTACTGGGAATTTACAACCCTGGCTTGGGCGCCCAACTTAGTCAGCTTAACCAGCAAATCCTCATAACCACGTTCGATTTGCTCGGCGCCGCTAATGACACTGTTGCCTTTGGCAATTAGAGCCGCAAGAACCAAACAGGCACCGGCCCGAATATCAGTCATGGTCGCATAGGCATTGTGTAATGTCGTGGGTCCGTGTATTTTAATCGCCTGATAGCGATGCTTATAAGGGTTGTAGTTGTTAAATTGATAGACCTCTTCCGCGGCACTAACCTCGGGCTGATAAAAATCGATTTTACAACCAAAGCGTTTGAGGTCCTGAATGTAACCAAGACGATTTTCAAAAACCGTTTCGTGTACCGTGCTTGAACCCTGCGCCTGAGTCATTAAAATAGTCCATAAAGGCTGCCAATCGGTCAGAAAACCCGGATGCGGAGCGGTAACAATGCTGACTGGTTTGATTGATTTGGGTTGAACAATCTTAAGCAACTGCTTTTCTTGGTTGTATTGATAATCAAACCCGGCCTTGGTAAAAGGCTTTAAAAACGGCATAATACTTTTAAGGGTGACATTTTTTATCATAATTCTGCCGTCAAAGAGCGCCGAAAGCACAATAAAAGTCACCGCCTCAATTCGGTCTGGTTGAACTTTAAACTGAGTCGCTGATAGCCGTTTTTTACCAGTAACCAGAATCTGTTGTCCTTGGCGTTTGATTTTAGCGCCAGCTTGATTAAGAAAAACAATCAAATCATCGATCTCCGGTTCTTGAGCGGCATTATTAATGACGGTTTTCACTGGAATTCTTGAGGCAAACATCATGGCCAATTCGGTGCCAGTATGACTTTTTTTGGCAAAATTGATCACCGCCGTCTTTGTTTTAGTTATCTTGGCGTGATAATAACCATCTTCCGAAAGATAAGAAATTCTGGCCCCCATTTTCTTTAAAGAATCAATTAAGCGATCAACCGAGCGCTCACCTAAGCGACAACCGCCAGGGTTAGGTAATATTGCCTGATTAAATTGGTGCAATAGCGGAGCAATTAAAAGAATGGAAACCCGGGTTTTACCGCCAATTTCCAAAGGCAAGTGATAAGATTTGAGCTTATTTTCCACCTGAACCGTATTTTTGGCAATAAACTTGGCCTCTCCACCCAAGTAATTAATGATTTCCAAAAGGCTGACAACATCCCGAATCCGAGGGACATTGTCAATCCGGCTCACGCCATCGGTAAGCAAAGCCGCGATGATTAATTTAAGAGAGGCATTCTTGGCGCCGGAAATACTGACCATTCCTTGGAGAGGTTTTTGACCGTTGATTAAATATTGCATGACCTTATTGTACAAAGAGAACTTCCTCTTTTAAATCGATGTTGAATTGGCGCTTAACTTCGCTCTTGACTAAGGCAACTAGCTTCAAATAATCCTGAGCTCTGGCCTGGCTCTGATTAACAAAAAAGTTGGCATGTTTTGACGAAACCACCAAATCATTGATATTTTTGGATTTTAAGCCGGCTTTGTCAATATAGTAACCGGCCGATCCTTGCTCCAGATTTTTAAAAATGCAGCCGGCTGTTAAAACCCCAATTGGCTGACTCTGCTGACGATAGCGCATTACTTCCCGGCAGGTCAGCTGAATCTGATCAGGACTTTTGATTGTAAAAATAAATGTCGCTTTCAAAATCAAACACTTTTGCTTTTGAAACGAGGAAAAACCGTAGCTAAAATCCAGTTCGGATTTAGTTTTTGTCTGTATTTGAAAGTGATTATCCAAATAAACAACGCTTTTTAGATTGTCAGACATCTGATAATTGCCTCTGGGCCACTTGGAATTCTGATAGATTGCCCCACCAATAGTCCCTGGCAAACCATAAAGACTTTCAAAACCGGAATAACCAGCTTCCATCATCTTAACTGAGGCCAGATGAGAAGAATAACCAGCCGGAAACTCAATCTCAACAGGAGTGTGCTCACGAACTATTCTATATTGCCCGGACAGGAGTTTAAGAACTACGCCATTAAAGCCTTGATCACTGAAAACGACATTACTGCCGCCACCCAAAACAAACCACGGCAATCGATTCTGACGGCAAAACTGTAAAACAGCCATCATCTCTGCCTCATCCTCTGTTTGAATAAAAAATCTGGCCGGACCACCGATTTTAATGGTCGTGTATTGCGCCAAGAGAACGTTTTCCTTAATTGTTCCTTTTTTAATAATTTGCTTTAGCACCTTAATAATGATCAATCATTTAATAATTTAATAAGTAATGTTGACTGATTATAAACATCGCCGGCCCCCATCGTGACATAAATCCATTTTTGACTGGTTTTCTGAGTGCGATTAACCATCCTCTGCCAATCGGCCTCTGTTGCCAACAGCTGCGAGCCAAGATTTTTGGGTAATTTTGTCAAAATCATGCTCGAATCAAACGACTTATCAACTGGTTCTCTGGCTGAGGCAAAAACCGGCAGCAAACCAAGATAGTCAACCAAACTCAATGATTTTACAAATTCCGGTAATAACTTCTTGGTGCGACTGTAAGTATGAGGCTGAAAACACAAAGCCAACCGATATTGGGGATATTGAAGTTTGAGAGCACCTAAGCTAGCGGCAATCTCAGTCGGATGATGAGCATAATCATCGTAAACATAATTACTGCCAATCCTCGCGACCAATTCCAAACGACGTTTGGCACCACCAAACTGATTCAGATATTTGGCCGCTTGGGAAAGGTTAGTTTTTAGCAAATGCAACACTACCACAGCAGCGGCCAGATTAGATTGATTGTGTTTGCCGATTAATTGCGGCTCCAGCTTAATAATAGTCTGCTGATGATTAATAATTTTCAATCCTTTTTCTCTGGCAATAATTTGATAATCATTTTCTTTATTAAAACCATAAGTAACATACGATTGGCAACTATTTTTGGCCAATTTTAATAGCACAGAATCGTCGCCGTTGACAATTAAGATTCCTTGAGGATGCAAGCGCTTAAAAAAAAGAGCAAAAGTTTTAATAACGGCATCAAAATCAGGAAAAAAATCCGGATGATCGTAATCAAGATTGGTAACCACAATATATTGTGGTGAAAAGAACAGGAATTTAGAGCGTCTTTGTAATACTGGATCGGCCAGATATTCATCAGCCTCAGCCACAAAATGCAAACCGCTACCCCATTTACCCGAAGGCAAATTCTCAAAACCGGCACTGCCAACCAAGTAACTAGGATCAAGGGCCAGTTTCTCTAAAACGTAACTGATTATGGCCGTGGTCGTGGTTTTACCATGACAGCCAGACACGGCAATGGTTTTTTTCAAATCGGTGAGATAACCAATCATTTGGGACAATGACAAAACAATTTTGCGCTGTTTTAGTGCTTCCTTTACTTCCGGATTGTCGCTTCCTTGATGACTGGCGCCATAGACAACCACTTGAGCCGTATTGACGTTATTTATATCAAAAGTGCCATAAGCAATCGCTTTATCAGTCAAAAACTTCTCGGTTTGGTAAGTCAGCGGACTGTCTGAACCGGTGATACTTTTCCCTAAGTCTTTTAGAATAAGAGCCAGGGCCGTCATCGCCACCCCTTTGATGCCCACCAAATGAAACCGCTGAAACTTTAAATAATCATTCATAATTACAAATATAGCTTATCAAACTCTGATGCCGGCTGCCCAGACGATAAGAATAAAAATCTTTGTTTTGACAATGAGTACAAAACAAACGCCAACTGAAATTACCTTGTTTAAAACCAAGATTCACCAAGCGCCAACAAGCAAAACTGAGTAAACTAAAATAATATTTGTTTTGAGCCTTAAATAAACTGCGAGTCGAGTCTGAAAACTGCTTTTGAAGCAGTTTGTAACGTTGCATGGAAATATTATAACAACCGCCGTTTATTGCCGGACCAAAAATGATTTTGACATCAGCGGGATTGACTTTCAGCTCTTCCAGCCTCTCACGTAAGTAACCCAAAATATCTTGATAAGCGCCCTGCCAACCCATATGAACGGCTCCGATTAACCGGTTCTTTTTTGAGGCTAATAAGATCGGCAAACAGTCGGCTGTGCGAACATATAGACACACCGGTTGTGGATTAAAAGACTGATAAAGTAAGCCGTCCACTTCAGGAACAAACAACCACTGTCGCTCATTATTATTTTGTTTGATAATCTTAATCTTAGAACCATGTACTTGCACCGGCGCATAAAACACGGTGTTGACAGATAAATTTGGGGTCAGCTTGGTAAAACCGTGCCTTAGAGAAAATTTTGATTCGAAATAAAACTGCTTGTTTGGATCATAAATAATCATCGATTTGACGGCTGTTTTAGTTTGACTAAGGCTTGATCGACGGCGGCATACTCATCCCACGGGTACTCGCGCTTGCCTCTGGCCAAACTTTTCTCATGGGCCTTACCAGTCAATAAAATCAGATCACCAGGCTTGGCCTCGGATACTGCCAGATCAATCGCTTCCTGACGGGAAGGAACAAAAAAATAAGTTTTGTTTTGACGATGCTGAGAATGTTTTTTTATCCCTTGCTCAATCATCTTATTGATCGACTCCAGCTTTTCCCGCCGGTAATCTTCCTCGGTAATAATTAACATGTCGGCATGAGCAGCGGCAATCTCACCCATTTTGGATCGCTTAAATTGATCGCGCTCTCCGGCGCAGCCAAAAACATGAATGATCCGCTTTGGCCGCTTTAAATCAATGGCTTTATACAACTGCTGATAAGCGTTGGGGGTGTGAGCAAAATCAATCAGAAAATGCCGGCCTTGTTTTTCAAAATAATCAAGCCGACCCTTAATTCTTTGAAAAGAATTGATCGCTTTCACGATTTTCTTAGCATCAAAACCCAAGATTCTGGCCACAGTAAAGCTGAGTAAAACATTTTCTTTTTCAAAATCAACAAAGTCGGTCCTTAACCCAAGTTTCAATAACTGCGAATATGGAGTATCGGTTTTTTTATGCAAACTGGTATACCAAACATTGGGATTGGTAATTAATTTTTGATAACGGTAAAAAGTACTCGTTTCGGAATTAATGACTGCCATCTGAGCCTTATTAATCAGTTTTAACTTGGTTTTGGCATAGTTTGAAAAAGATTTATGATAATCCAGATGCTCGTTAGTAATATTGGTTAAAACTGCAATCTTGAAATGACAGCCCCAAACCCGTTCTTGTTCAATGGCATGAGAGGTGACTTCAAGGACAAAATACTTGGCTCCGCTTCTTACAGACTGACGAAAAAACCGATGAAGAGCAAAAAAACGCGGGGTGGTGACATGAAAACCAATATCCGAACTTTTACCGGCAACGTTAGCCCCAACTGTGGAAATATAATCTGCCTTTTGTCCTAGTTGACGCAAAATATGATAAATCAACGTGGTGGTCGTAGTTTTGCCATCAGTACCGGTAACGCCAATTAGAATTAATTTTTTTGAGGCAAACCCGTAAATTAGCTGCGCCAAAAAAGCTTTAGTTCGCCAGTATATTTTTTTAAGCCATTTCATCTTATGGAGCAATATTGTAATCCGAAACGAGGCGAGAAGAACAAATAAAAGTAAATGCCTCAACGAAAAGATTATAGCAAGGCTCCGGAAGATAATCAATACTCAGAAGTGTCAAAGGTTCTGGCCGAAATTGCATTAAAAAATCCTATCATAAAAATTGATCGTCTGTGCAAAGCCTTTGGTGTTAAACAAAACAACGTCCAATATTACCTAAAAAAACTCAGGGAAGGGGGTGATACAAAATGAGAAAACTAGAATTATCAGATAGTAGACCAGCCATTATTCGCTTTATAACGAAATTTTGGGAAGCCATTAAAAGGCTCTTAACCATCGCCATTATTATAACCATTGTACCGATGTACTATTTCGGCACTTTGTGGTTAGCCAGTAACAGCCATTACATTAATAAACTGTTTACCGTCCGGGCGATGAATGTGACAAATCAGACCGTAGAGTTAGAGATCAAATAAAAAGACCTCCTGACGGAGGCCTTCTTAAAAGTTAATTAAAGATAACAAATATGACTAACGAAGTCAAGCTAAAAATAGCATTTCAGGAAGCCAGAATTGGAATGGTGAAGCACTTGGTTAAATCAATAAGGGCATCGCTAATTCGCAATAACCGAATGCTACAAACGACTCAAAAAGCCATTCAAGACTATGGTGAACTCTTAGACCAACTAGAAAGAGAGCTTGTTGTCTTAAATGGTGAGTTATCAGTTATTAAAGCCGAAAGAAAGGAGAGCGAAGTTCTATGAATAAATTAGCCAATATCGATCAGAGTATCGTTATGCCAGCGGTTAGTCCAGAACAGGCACTAGAAGCGTGGAAAGCCTATCAAGCTCTCAAAACAAAAATTATGGAGCCGTCAGACATACAGAAAATTCAAGGCAAGGATTTTCTTAAAAAGTCTTATTGGCGCAAGATTGCCACCTTTTTTAATCTTACAGTAGATGTCGTGAGCGAACAGAGGGAGTTAATCGGTAAAACCTTTGTGTGGCACTTCACCTGTAAGGCAACTGCGCCTAACGGCCGAAGTGCAATTGGTACTGGCTCCTGTGATGCCTTTGAAAAAGCCAAAATTAAAGATGGCGAGTACCAAGTGTATAACAGGTTTAATCGTACTTGGGAAAAAGCTGTGCCTAACTCAATCCACAATATCCGCTCTACCGCTGAAACACGAGCTTTTAACCGAGCGGTATCAAATCTTGTCGGCGGCGGTGAGGTTTCGGCAGAGGAAGTGAGTAAAGAACACTTAGATGAGGGTGAAGAAATTGCCGAAGAAGTTATCGAAAAGGGTTTATGAATATGAAGTGCGATATGTGTTCTATAGAACTAATTATAGGTATATATGAGTACAGTACCAGATGGTTCAAAAAACCTCTCTGCAGAAACTGTCAGGAAAAAATAAGAATAGAAAGAATGACGCCAGAATTTAGATCACAGTATCTAAAAAATACTGGCAGGAAATAGCTCTTTACAAAAGCGTAATCATAAGGTGATAAGCCCGTAAGGACTAGGAGTATTCCTTGCGGGCATATCGCTACCTCTTACGATTGAACACTACGCTCGAGGGGGCGTAAGGGGTAGAGATATGAAATGGTTTAAGTTCTACGGACAAGATTTTATCGGCGATCCTAAGATGGGGGTTTTAACACCTCCACAAAGATTGTTATGGGTATATTTACTTTCTCTTGCAAGTCAATCTGACAAAAAGGACGGCTTATTAAAATATATTACCTTAGACCATTTAAGAATGTTGGCCGGTATTACCCCAGAATACGAAGACTATAAATTAACAGAGAAAACTTTAGAGATTTTTGAAAAATTAGAACTTATTGAATACCGTAACGATTTCACACTCGTTATTAAGAATTATAAACAATATCAAGACGTGGCTTTAACTAACGCCGAAAGACAAGCCAAGTTTAGAGAAAAACGCAGGGAAAGTAACGAAGAAGTAACGGGGCGTAACAAAACCGTAACGCTAGAGAAGAGTAGAGAAGAAAAGAATAAAGAAAACTACGTAAAAGAAATTGCGGCTAACGCCGCCGAGGATATAAATAAAAAAAGAAAAGCTTTGAGAGATCAGTTACGAGTAGCTGTGCTAGCTGTATGCTTGTTTGTCACTTCTCTTCTCTATCCGGTTAAAACCTATGCAAAAACGCTCAAATTAACACTTACAGTTAAAGCGGGGTTGGTAGGACAGCATAAACCACCATTCTATCCAAATATTCGCCAGCCCCGCACTCAACTGGCCAAAAACACTAAGCCTGACGCTACTAGCCTCGCTGTAGTAAACGATTACACGCCAGATGACTATCAGTACGTTAGAGAAAAAGCGGTGGCTGTTTCAGAACAAGTTTTCGGCAAAGAACACACTCAGAGCTTTGTGTCGCTAATTAACGGTGAAAGTCATTTCAACCCCTATGCTGGCAATCCTACATCTGGGGCTTGTGGGATAGGCCAAGCGTACCCATGCGACAAACTATTAAACATTTGTGGCTCACTCGACAACATTGACTGCCAAGTAACTTGGGTAGTTGACTATATTGCCCGCCGGTATGGCAATCCAACTAAGGCTTATGAACATTGGTTATCACAAGTTCCCATCAACGGACAAAACGTGGGGCACTGGTACTAACATGAAACTTTACGACAAAATTAAAAGACTTTTAGAAAACGATCCAAGACTGCGGGACAGTGACAAGTTGCTTATATGGCGTATTTTGGAATTACAGGGACTTACGGATTACAACTCGATAAGCAAGGAAAATTTCCTACGGGGAATAAATTTTGAAAGTGTTCGACGAGCTCGACAACTCGTCCAAGAGGATAACCCTAGTCTAGCCTCTAGTAAAAACGTACAGGCTATAAAAGACAAAAAGCAAAAGAGTTTGGGTACGTTTGTATACCGAGAGACGTTTGAGGTGTCGCCGGAAGAATACCGGAATAACGCCGCTAGGTTGGTAAGTATGTTAGAACCGGTAATAAACAAAATTAAAAGTTCTCAATCCCAACTAATATGACCCTACTTGAAATCATATTCTACGGCTCACTAACATTCTTTATCTTACTACTCTTATTAGGAGTGTTGTTTTTTGTCGGTAATTGGTTATGGGAAAAGGCAGAAAGGATTATAAATTAAAACAGAAAGATGAAAAAACTATTGAGACAGGGAGACGTAATGCTCCAAAGGATTGATAAGTTACCAGTTGGCTTGAAAAAGCGTAATAGCCTAATTCTAGTCTATGGTGAGGTTACAGGTCACAAACACCGCCTAGATAAAGGTCAAGTGTTTGAAGACAACGCTGGGAAGATGTTTGTTTCTCTAAAAAGTCGGGCTGTTCTGCTTCACGAAGAGCATGACCCGATTACCTTAGAAAAAGGTAACTATGCCGTAATTCGCCAAAAAGAATATTTAATGAAAGATATGGTGAGAACCGTTATAGATTAACAAAATAAAATGCTAAACAAATTAAACAAAAAACAAATCGCCCTCATAGACACAGTTAAACAAGAGTGGCTGGACAGGTTGTTCTCTTGTAAGTTAAGAACAGACCGTAAAAAAGCTACTAAATACATCAATTGGATGTACAAATTGGCTGGCTTGAAAAAACCTTTAGTAGTCTTCTTGTCTTCTCCTCTGGGAACTGAATACGGAGCGAATATGCTTAATAAGGTAAACGGGAGCCAAGTGGGGAGCCAGGTGAGGAGCCAAATGTGGAGCCAAATGTGGAGCCATGTGGAGAGCCAAGTGAGGAGCCAAGTGGAGAGCCATGTGGAGAGCCAAGTGAGGAGCCAACTGTGGAGCCAAGTGGAGAGCCTAGTGGGGAGCCAAGTGGAGAGCCAAATGTGGAGCCAAAATTTAAACTACTATCCTTTTAGTTGGTATGGCTCAATCTCCGATTATGGCTGGATTTCTTTATATAACTATTTTAAGAGGCTGGGTATTGTCAAACTCGGTGCATTCAATAATTTTATGGCTTTAATGAAAGCAGGAGTGTACGACATGATTCACTTTGAGAATGTTTGTCTAGTTTCTGATATGCCAACTAAAATAACTAGAGACGAACAGAACAGGCTTCATAACCAAACTGGTTACGCTATTGAGTGGGCTGATGGATACGGACAATACTGGTATCATGGTGTGTCCGTTACAGAAAAAATCATTAAAACTCCAGAGAGACTTACTAAAAAAGATTGGAGTAATAAGAAGAACGCCGAAGTTCGCCGAGTTATTCAAAAAGTTATGCCAGACTTTGCTAAAAAGATTGGCGGTAAGGTAATTGACAAAAGTAAACAAGCCGAACTCCTAGAGGTAGAATTACCAGAAGATTCAGAGCGAATTGCCCACTATATCAAGGTTAAGGATACCTCAACCAAGAGGGTGTATTACCTTAGAACTCCTCCAACGATTACAAGTGCTGATGAGAGTCTTTCATGGACTTTTGGAGTTGAGTCTAAGGATTACAAGTTAGAGCAAGAGTCATGACAGAACTTAATCAACTATACAAAGACCTAATTAGAATAGAGTTTGAGGATGAGATTAAGAAAGGACTGAGCACGCCTAAATTCTGGTTGGGTTTTGGATTTATAGTTACAGGGTTGATGATTGTTATAAGTTTAGCGTTAGTATGAAAAATAAGAAAGCTAATTATAAAAAAGCGTTTGATAATATAATGGGTAATCCACTAAAGGAATTAAACAAACTAACCTGTCCCAAACATAACCGAATATTAATTGGTAAAGACAGATGTATTGAGTGTGAGGCTGAAAAGCGTGTGGTCAAAATATTAGCTCTAATTACCAGTTTAAGCAAAGAGGAATGAAGAAACCAATTTGGGAAAAGTTATTAAAGAAACTGAATAAACCGCCAAAATTAAGAGTAATCCCCTTATCTCAAACCAAAGACGATAAACTAAAGGCAAAACTTTTAAGCAAGTTGCTTGAATATAATTGGGGGACTATTGAGGCTAGAATACAAAATGAGATTTATAAACCAACGATGAAATGCTTTTTGTATGGCTCTCACAAATGGCAAGGTTGTGGTAAAAAAGGCCGACATCTTTGTAAAATCTGCGGTTGGGAAACATGGTCTGGAAATAATCCTTTATATATGGGAGAAGTTAGTTGGGATAAAATCCCAGAAATGGATAAAACTAAATGACCAAACTCCGTAAGCAATCTAAAGCCTCTCTACCTAAACTCAAGCGTAAGTTATGGCGATTGTTCTCAGCTTACATTAAGAAGCGTGATGGGAATACCTGCATTTCCTGTAACAAGACAGGTTTAATCGGTGCTAATTGGCAGGCAGGACATTACATTAAGAGT
>Ga0208375_1001291_pt1 | contig 29167 bp, 28 predicted proteins | sample RifOxyD1_FD_184038 | JGI IMG/M metagenome (GOLD analysis project Ga0208375, IMG submission 184038) | Soil microbial communities from Rifle, Colorado - Rifle Oxygen_injection D1 (SPAdes) | ecosystem: Environmental > Terrestrial > Deep subsurface > Rock core/Sediment | place: Rifle, Colorado...
CCCCGAGCCGATAGGCGAGAGCGCAGCGTGGTCGAGGAGCGCAGCGACGAATAAGTTTTCAAAAATCCGTCTTCAAGGGCGAAGCCCAATCTATTAAATACCTCGAGGGAAGGGGAACTTTTAACATTATTAGTCTTTTTGAAGTAGTGATAAACCGAAAGATTTATAAAGCTTGAGTTTATTCTAATCGTATTGGAGGCAATAAAATGACATATGAATTAACAACTAAAAATCATGGAGAAATTGAAGCAGGCTATTTTAGTGCGTTTACACAAGAAGTAAGGGTGGGAGATTTTTCTATTCCAACAGACAGATTCTGTAAATTTGTTGCTGAATTGGCTACTGGTAAAGAAGCAGTAAGAGTTCCAACAACTGAAGGAAGTCAAGTAAACGGAAGTTGGGATCCTACACAGAAGATTGTAAGATTAGGTCAATATGAAATAAGTGGCGACGAATTTGGAGTTTTTGCTGATTATGTTTTCAATGGCGGATTTATGGGATGGAAACCAGAACAACCTGAATGGAGACCAGATTTTGTAAAAAGTGCTGTTGATTATGTAAGACAAAACATGGGCGAACAACCAGCAGGTTCATACCTAAGTCAAGTTCAGCAGAAACAACTTCCAAGATTAGAAGAAAGGCTTTAATTTTTTATTTATCTCTTGACAAAGTTAAGACTATATATCCGAAGGACTAAGTTCCCCTTCCCTTTCTATTTTTTTAGGATTTTTGAAAATTGCAATTAAGCCCTGTTATGTGCGTCGGAGCGAAGCGGAGACCGAGGGATAGTGCAACGGTTTTTGCGAAGCAAAAAATCCCGAAGAGTCCGCCGTAGCCCGCCTATAAATCAGTTTCAAAATGTTTTTCATCAAGAACTGTATAAGTTATATTACCACTACAAAATTTTTGCACTAATTCTTTCAGTTCTTCTGTAGCATTTTCTATTTCTTCTTTTGTAACAGGAAGAAGTCCCTCTATAACGAGAAAACAATTCTTTGTTTCTTCTGTATACTTTGTCCTGTCTGCCTCACGCCAATTCCATCTTCTGCAAATTGCGGAAATATTATCTTTGTAAATAACTTCTCCTGCGTGAGGAGGTCTTGACTCTTTATCTCCGAGTAGCAAAACCGCTGGCTCGTTTGGTTCTGCAAAAGTCAAAATAACATCTCCCTCAATTTTATTGATATCTTCTCCGCCAACAGGAACCATATGTTTAAGAGAGATAAAATTGTAAATATCCACTAACTTATTGATATGCCTCAAATTTACTCCTTGCAGAACCAATCTATAAAGATTCTCAACAGACGATTTATTCTCTTTAGGTTTTGCTCCGAAAGCAGAATATGTTTTTCTCCAGACATCTATTTTTGGAGTTTGGGACAAAGTTTCAGTATTATATTTTGCTCTGATATTGTTCTCTTGTTCTCTAATTTCTTTTTGGACCTCTTCCTGTGTTCCAGAATTATTCAAATTCTTGCAGATTACAACGCCGATTGTTAAACTGGGAAACTTCTCAAAAATTTTGTGGTCAATTTTGAATTTCATAATATTAGATTATTGAATAAGATTATAAACATTTTGATTCGGGCGGGCGGAGGCGGATTGCACATAACAGGCTTTTAACGAACTTCCGCAAATTTAGGGGTATCTTGTGGTAAAAACCAAAAATTTTATCAATGCCTCCGGAAATTTTGTATCTATTCCTTAATTAAAACTCAGATTTTTAAGAGTATTCTTGTTTTATGTTAAATGTCCTATATTCCTGTTGATGTTAATGTCTCTGTAAGAAAAGAGTGTAAGCGAAGAAGATTAAGCCCTAGAACAGCAAAAACATATTTGTATTGCATTCATCAGTTTCTTAATTGGAGCAAAAAAGACCTGGGCAAAATGAGCAAAAAGGATGTAAGAGCATTCCTTAATTATTTGTCTGACAAAAATCTTGCAGGAAATACTTTGAATACTTATCATATGGCTATCCGTTTTATGTTTGAAAATGTCCTTAAAAAGAAAATGTGGATAGATATAAAATACTCAAAAGTTCCTGAAAAAATCCAAAGATTTTTGACAAAAGAGGAAATAAGAAGATTGCTCAATGCAATTTCTAACTGGAAACATCGATTATTGACAGAATTTCTTTATGGAAGTGGATTAAGAGTTTCCGAATTGATAAATTTTAAAGTTAAAAATTTAAATTTAGAAAAGAACTTTGGATTCGTAAGAAATGGAAAGGGTGGAAAAGACAGAATTATTGTCTTGCCAATGATTGTAAAAGAAAAGATAAAAAACTTGATTAAAATTGAAAGTCTAAAAGAGGATGATTTTGTTTTTGTCAGTAATCGCGGAAAAAAATACCATGTTAGGAGCTTACAAAAAATAATCAGAAATGCCTCAAAAAAAGCAGAACTAAAAAACTGGAAAGAAATTCACCCCCACACATTAAGGCATAGCTTTGCAACACATTTGATTGAATCTGGAAATGCTATTAATGAAGTCCAATTTGCATTAGGACACAAATCCCCTGAGACTTCTATGATTTATGTTCATTCAAATCTAGGAAATTTAATAAATATCAAAAGCCCCTTAGATGATAAAAATGATTTGCACAAATTCTGACGGAGGCTCGCGCGGGAATCCAGGATTAGCAGGAATAGGCATTCTGGTAAGAAAAAATGAAAGCATCATAGAAACGTACAGCGAAAAAATAGGCAAAGCCACGAACAATGAAGCCGAGTATATGGCTCTTATCAGGGCTTTGCAATTGGCTGCAACATACACAAAAGACGAATTAGTATGCTATCTTGATTCGGAATTGATTGTCAAACAACTCCTTGGGAAATATCAGGTAAAAAACAAGAGACTTTTAAAGTTCTTTCTTGAGATTCAGAAATTGCAGAACAATTTCAACAAAATAAGTTATATTCATGTAAGCAGAGAAGACCCTTTTCAGCAGATAGCAGACGCGCTATTGAACATAGAGCTTGATAATAAGGGCAAATAATTACGCTCGCTTAAAATTGCTTTTATTTATTAAACAGAAATGGCTCACTCATTTCATTCGTTCGCTTAGAGATAATAGTGATAATGCAAAACCAGTTATTTTTTAGTTAATTCTTTCATCAATCTTAAACAGAAACTGATTGTTGAGTAGTTTATAAAAAATCAACAAGATATTTAAATTATATTTCATTTTTTAGGCAATGGAAAAAAAGGAAAAATTCTTCTGGGCGGATGATATTGCAGAGAGAATAGTAAAAGAAAGAAAAGGGAAAAAAGTTTATGTTTGCGCTTCTGGAATAACCCCTTCAGGAACAGTCCATATCGGGAACTTTAGGGAGGTAATCACAACAGAGCTGGTTGTAAAGGCATTGAAAGACAAAAAAAGGAAAGTGAAATTTATTTACTCATGGGATGACTTCGACAGATTCAGAAAAATCCCTGAAAATATTCCTGAAAACAAAAAGAAAGAATACGAGGATTACATTGGAATGCCTGTAAGCGACATCCCAAGCCCCTTTCCGTCAAAAAACAGGAAGAGCTACGCGGAGCATTTTGAGGGTTTGTTCCAGGAAGAGCTGAAAAAAGTTGGTGTAAAACCTAAGTTTATAAGACAAAGCCAAATGTACAAAAAAAAGAAATATGCTCCGTTGATAAAACTGGCAATTGAAAAAAAAGATGTGATAAGAAAAATCCTTGACAAATACAGAAAAGAGCCTTTAGAAAAAGACTGGTTTCCTATAACAGTTTATTGCGAAAAATGTAAAAGGGACTTCACTAAAATTCTCAACGTCAAAGGATATGAAATTGAGTACTCCTGCAAATGTGGATTCAAAGGAAGATTTGATTTAAGGAAAAAGGGAATTGTAAAATTATCATGGAGGGTGGACTGGCCCATGAGATGGTCTTATGAAAAAGTTGACTTTGAGCCGGGAGGAATCGACCACAGCGTGCCGGGAGGAAGCTACACCACGGCAAAGGAGATCTCAAAGAAAGTTTTTGGATACAATCCCCCTTTCTACACTTTTTATGACTGGATAAACGTCAAAGGAATTAAGCTCGCGGATTTCCACAGCTCAAAGGGAAATGTATTCACATTGGAAGAGGTGGGAGAGGTTTACGAGCCGGAGGTTTTAAGATATTTATTTGTAGGCACAAGGCCAAACAAGGGATTTCAGATAAGCTTTGACAACGAAGTCATAAAAATTTACGAGGATTTTGACGAACTGGAAAGAAAATATTTTCATAAAGAGGCGAATCCCCAGGAAAAAAGAATCTACGAGCTTTCCGTTTTGAAGTTGAGGAAAACAAAACCCCAAAGGGCGGGTTTCAGGCATCTCATCACTCTTGTTCAGGCCGGAAAAATCGGGAGTTTAAAAAAAGAAGAAAAAGAAAGGGCAAAAAGAGTAAAAAACTGGCTGGAAAAATATGCGGAGGAGGACTTCAAATTTGGGGTTCAGGAAAAAATTAATGAAGATGTAAGTTTGAGCGACGGGCAGAAGAAGTCTCTTAATATGCTTAAAGAAATCCTTAAGAAAAGCAAAGGTATGACAGAGGAAAAATTGTTCAACGAGTTTTACGGCATCTGCGAAACAACGGGAATAAAGAACACCGAATTTTTCACTGGGGCGTACAATGTTTTAATTAACAGAAACAAGGGACCCAGACTCGCTTCCCTGATTTTGGCAATAGGAAAAGACAAGGTTATTAAATTGCTGGAGCAGATAAAATAATATGTCCCTGATAGTAAAATCCAACATAAAGAAAGTTGTCCGCGAAATGGACAAGGACAATTCAGTAAGCAGTGTTGCGGAAGAAGTTGGTATGGCTCTTGAAAGAAAAACAGAGGACATTATCAGGGAAGGAATAAAAAGAGCAAAAGCCAACGGAAGAAGAACCCTGCAAGCACGCGACTTATAGTCACATTCATTAATTCATCCGGCGTGGCTGAATCAGGGCGAGGGATTTATAATGGACAAATTATAAAAATAAATAACTATTATAAGCGCCGAGCAGAGAGACTTGTGATTATATCAATTCTAAAAGAATAAGTATGATTTGTTCAAAAAGTTTTAAATTTTATTGACTTGTTAAACAAAAGGCTCACTCATTTCATTCGTTCGCTTATTGGTAATTATAATAATGCAAAACAAGTTGATTTTTAGTTAATTTTTTATTAATTGTGAGTTAAGCGAACCAATTTTAAACAACGACTGCTTGTTAAACAAAGCCGAATAAGCAATAAGATTTATAAAGAAAATGCTTTAAACATATTCATGAAAACAGAAAAACCATCAAAAAATAGGAAAAGGGAAAATTTATTACTTATACTTTTGGCTACATTCTTGACTTCTACACCAGTTACAGTGTATAAAATTTTTTCATCTTTTGAGCCAGTAAGGCAGATTTATGATGTTAGCAGGGACCCTATTGCAACAGAAGCGATGCCTTATTCTCCAGACCAAATTGGAAGAACTGGCTTTAGATTTGCAGATGACACAGGAGTTTATTCCAATTACCAAATTGGCAGGGAAGAAGTAGAAGAATATTTTAGAGAAAATCCCCAGTAAAAACAAAGGAACTAATCTTTTTTTCTATCTTCAGCTTTTTTATCAAACTGTTAAAATATAAAAACTCTTGTTCTTTTTCCAAATCATGCCTAACAAAAAAAAGAGCGAACAAGGCAGGAAAAGCCGCGCTGCGGGGGCAAGGTTTGAGTTAAAAGTAAGGGGATTTATGGAAGATGAAGGATGGATTGTTGACAAATGGACAAATAATGTTGACCTTAACGAAAAAAAACTTGTAAAAGCAAAAAGAAAATTTAACCCATATATGAAGATTCTTGGCATTGGAACAGGATTTCCAGATTTCATAGCATTTAAAACAAAGGGGAAGAACTACGAAGTTATAGGATTGGAAGTTAAGGGAAACGGATGGCTTGACAGAACTGAAAAAGAAAAATGCAATTTTTTGCTAGATAAAAAAATTTTCTCCAATATTCTGATAGCAAAAAAGGGCAAAAAAAGAGGTAAAATTGAATTCTTAGATTTTAAAAAAAAAGTATGGCAAAACTTAAAATTGCCGATATGTTTTAGCTTGCATGCCTTTACCCTTTAAGAAAGCAGCATTAATTATTTCTGTCCTCTTGCTGTTTAACTTAAATCACATTTCCGCGTCGTGCAGCGAAGGGCAAATTGACATTAATTCCGCCTCGCTGGAAGAATTGGACGGGTTGTACGGGATAGGCCCCGCAAAGGGACAGGCAATAATCGACTACAGAGCAGAAAATCCATTTGATTCCCTTGATGATTTGATAAATGTAAACGGAATCGGCGAGGTTACTTTAAGCAATATAAAATCCCAGGGATTGGCATGCGTAGAAGATGAAAATTTGCAGGAAACAAATTCTACCAATGAAAAAGAAGATAAAAATATAAGCGAAAAACCCGATGACAAAAATGTTGCCGGCAATGAATCTGTACAGAGTTCCCGAGAGGTTTCAGGTGATACTCCAAAGGCTGTTGAAAGCAACACTAAACCAATAGTCGGAGAAATCATAAAATTAACCCCAAAAAATATAAAAAGCGAGGATAATACTGAAAATTCAGATAAGAATGCTTATGCAGTTTATGGATTGGTGATTTTTTGCATTGTGCTGGCATTTTTATTTTTAATAAGGAGGCACAAATTCAAAAATGAGTTCGGATGAAGAGACAAGCGGAATAAATGCAATGGTTATAATAGAAGTCATAGGGAAACCCCCCGAACATTTGAATGAAACTCTTGAGATGATAATAAAGAGCATTGACAATGAAAAAGGCGTAAGGGTAAAGAGCAAAAAAATAAACAACCCGGAGGTTATGAAAAATCGAAAAGATTTTTACATGAATTTCGCGGAGATAGAGGTTGAAGTTGAGAAAATCCTTCATCTTGTTATCCTGATGTTCAAATACATGCCCGCGCATATTGAAATTATGAATCCCGAGATGATTGTTCTTACAAATAACGGATGGAATGACATTCTTAACGAGCTGACAAGAAGATTGCATGGTTACGACGAAATAGCCAGAATCGCAGGAGTTGAAAAAGAAATTCTTGAAAAAAAGCTGAGGGAAATTCTGGGAAGCCAGAATTTAAGTGTAAGCATGAAACCGGAAAAGACAAAGAAGAAAAAAGAAGGGAAGAAACAAAAGAGATAATCATATTTACTTTTAAATAGTAACACTATAGCAAGATTTATAAACCTCGTTCTTTTAGATATTTTATGGGAAATAGAGAACATAATTTAGGCAAGAAATTAATTGATTATTTCACTGGAAAGTACGCAAGAGAAGAAGCAAGAAAAACTGCTGATATGTTACAGAGAGTTGATATCTCCTTACATGAAAGATTTAGTGATGAAATTAGTGGAAGATTAAAATTAAACATTTTTACAAATTGGACTTGCAATATGGCAAGTGCACCTTCATTAGCGATCTTATACGAAGGAGTTGTTTCAGGAAATACGAGAAATGGTGTAGTTGGTGCGGCAGCACTTGGAACTTCGGAGATGCTTAGATATCTTGGTAGAGAATATTTGAAAAGCACGAAAAATGGCGTTGATTTACTTGTAAAACTAGGACATATAAGAGAAGATTCTTGTAGGGAGCTTAGCGATTTATACCAAGATGTTAGAAGGGTTAGGGAACTATCCCAAAGTTTCTTAGCGATTTATACCAAGATGTTAGAAGGGTTAGGGAACTATCCCAAAGTTTAATAGAAATATAAAATAAAATAATAATTTAAACTAAAAATTAAAATGAAAAAAGATACTAAAAAAGCAATTGCATTGTTATCGTTAGTAGGAACTTTGGGAGGATATTTTTTTGGAGCAAATGCCCTAAATTCCTTAACATTTCAGATGTCCCCAAGAATAGAAAAATCTCAAGTAGAAGAGATAATTGAAAGAGAAAAGACAAAACAGGGTTTTGATAAAAATATTGAAGTTCGTTTTAACAACGTGGGTATCAACAGAGCTAAAAAAGAAGACGGGCGTTATGTAATCATGATAAATGAAAGGGATTTAACAAGAGCTACTGTTACACATGAAGCATATCACATAGTTGATGGCCACGTTGAGAGTTATAATAGGCCTCTTTATTTTTTAATGTGGGAACCAAAAACTGCCGCTTATACTTTTGTAGATGAAATGAAGAGAAAACTTAACTAATTGTTTCTTATTACCTTCATCAAGTCGCTTACAGACTCGACATTTTTGTATTTCTTGAGGTAAAACCATATTCCTGCAAGGATTATCGCGAGAAAAATCGTCCAGCCTGCAATTTTTCCAAAAGAGCTTTTTTTCACCTCATTGCAGCTTTTGAGGCAGCATACGCCGTCGGATGCAAATTTTGTTTCTCCTGAGCATTCCTGGGTTTCCGCGCAGATGCTTCCGCTGAGCTGTGAGCATGTCAGTGAGCTGTTTGCAGGAATGTAATCCTTCACAAAATTAAGGTACACTGGAATATAGGCGCTAAGGTTTTCCGCGCTGGCGGTTATCTGCCCCTCAAGATTTTCCTCTTCCGAGCCGGAAGAGACATTAATCTCAATCTTCCTGCTTGAATTGCCCCCAAGGGAATCTATCCTGCTTATAGAAACAGACACAAAGGGCTTTAGAGATTCAGAGAGAACAATTGAGATATTTTCAATGTCGGCATCTCCCGAATTTTTGAGATAAATTATTCCATGAGCTTCGGAATTCGTTGCAAGGGAAACATTCAATGGAGCAGAATCAAATTTCATCTCCTTTTTCTTTTCCTTCTCTGTTGTTGAAAAAACATAAACAACCACATCATAACTCGTGCTGTCCGAGCTCAAATGAATTGCCTGAATCCCGGATTTATCCTCGCTGAAATCAAAATTCACTTTTTTTGATTCTCCTGCGGAAAGCGTTGCCGAAGAGGTTCCATCCGCAGATTCACCGGTTTGGGAACCTCCAAACAGCGACGCAAAAAATCCTCCGCTGGTTGAGCTTGCATTTTTGGTTTTTCCTATGCTCACTGAAATGTCGTGTTCCCGGAGATTTTTTAATTCAAGATTAAAACTTTCGTTTGTCGCAACAACGCCTGGTTCAACCGAAAAGTCGGCAGTGTCATTTGTGATAGTAAAATTTTTTGTCACGTCTTCCTTGACAATCTGGCTTCCCCTGAAATATTCCAAATTTTCCAATGCAAGCGAATAATCTCCAGAAGACTTATCTTCAAGCTGGGCATAAATGTAAAAATTGTTTCCTATTTTTGTGACATGAGGAATTATCGAGGTTCTCACATGCCCTTTATAGAAAATCACATTTTCGTCCGAAACTGACTTGAAAAAATCTCCCGTGACTTTGGCTGTGAGAGTTTCACCCTGGGCAAAATTGTCATTAAGGGTGATTTCAACGGACGAAATCAGGGGAAATAACATTAAAATAAAAAAAACTGCGGGTAATTTTTTCATCAATAAAATAAAGAAAGAGGGATTTAAAAGTTTAATTTCACTTTGTTTTGTTTAGAAAATCACTTTTTATTGATTTATTAGGCAAGATGGCTCACTCAGCGATTACACATACGCTTCGCGAAACACTGAACACACCAAGATTTTACCAATAAGCGATTACGCAAGAAATCAAGGTAAATCCTTGCGGATTTAGCATCGGCGCTTCGCGAAACACTGAATAACTTTTCTTTCGTTCGCATGTTAGTAATAATGTTAGCATAAAACATGTTGGTTTTTAGCTAATTATTTTGTTAATTGTAAATTCTGAAATAGAAAAAGAATCAAATTTTAAACATTAATTACCTGTTAAATAAATCACTTCACTTGCTCATTTCCTTAAGCTTTTTCAAAACTTCGTCAATCTCTCCCTGCGAACGCACCCTCGGGATTCTCCCCCCGTAAGAAGGACCTCTTCCCTGAACCATTCTTCTTAACGAAGGAGGCATCGAAGGAGGGCTTCTCGGACCTGAAGTTACTGGTCCGCTTCCCGAAGGGCCTTTATCACCCCTGAATTTTGATTTTATCATAAACCAGTAAGGTCTCAGCCTGTCCCTGTAAACAATTCCGACGATAACAAGCGCAATAAGCGCAAGAAAAAACCAAATCCACCCGTAGCTTTTTGAGGGCGCTGTTGATGGAACGCAGCATGAATCGCTTGAAAAGTCACAGGATTTGAAATTGTTTTCTTCCCCTGCAAGGCAGCCCGTCCTGCAGAAACCCCCCAAGGATTCGCATTCAGATAATTTGGGGGTTTGAGGTTCTTGGCATGTTCCCGAAAGGCAGCAAACCTCTCCGCTTGCCAAATCGGAAGAATCAACCCCTATGGAACCCGCCCCGACGCAGTTTTGATTTGAATTGCATATTGCTCCCCCCTGCTCAACGCAAGTTCCTAATGAAGGCTCCTGAGTGCAGCATACAAAAGCCCCGGAGCACCCGTATCCCTGAAGAACATCCCCGCTACATCCTATCTGAGAAGTGCAAAAATATCCCGCCCCAGTACAGGAGGTTCCGGAAGAAGAAATTGCATTCGGTGAGATTGAGTAAAGAATAAATGCGCTGTCCCTTATGTTTCCGGAGTTCCAGCACCCATCCTCTTCCTGGGCTGTATTCAGAAGCCAGTTAACGGAATCTTTTTTTTGCGCAGGCTCCTCGTACTGCAATGAAAGCAATGCAAGCGCCGTGCCGAAATATTTGTCGTCTTTTGTAACCCACCATTGGCTGTTTATCTGATTTCCAAGAAGTTTATTTTTAAATTCAACATTTCCCGTCAGCTGATACAAAAAAGTTTCCGGAATCAAATCTTCGTTATCCTCAGCCAATGTCGTAAGGTAAGGAACGTATGACGAGGAATTTTCCTTAAGCGAATCCGCAGCCAGTGCGCCCCACAAGGTTGATTCATAATCGCATCCTCCAGAGCCCGATGAAAAGCACAGCGAATCAACCCTTTCTTTTGTCGTGCCGTCCGCCGAAGCGGAACTTGTCTTTTCAGAAACATAAATGGTGTCGGAATTGCTTCCCTTATACAAGAGAGTTGTGAGAAACTGCTTGTCGCACGAAATTGTAAATTCCTCGCCGAAACAATCGCTTGAGACTCCAACCCAGTATCCGTTGGAGGATTTTGTCAAGCAGCTTCCGCCTGTCACGGAATCAATCTTCTTGTCCGCGTTTATCGAGATTTCGTTTGAATTTGAATAGTCAACATTGCATGCAGTTGCCTCCGGGCTTTCTATCTCCAAAAACCAGTCAACCCCTTCGGAAACTTTTGACCTGTCCAAAAGCCATTCCTTCGCGCTTGTCGCAGATGAACCGCCAAGAATCGCCTGTGAAGTGTAAATAACTTCGTTTTCATACTTTGAGTCGCTCTTCACCTCGGAGCTGCACTTTCCCGTTGCAAGGAAAGAAAAAACTTTTTCCTCGGAGCTCAGAGAAGCGCAGGTTTTGTCAGCTATCTTTCCGTTCAGGCAGGAGTATCCGTTGTCTATTTTACAGCCATTATCCCCTTCCGTGCATTCTTTCAGTGCCGCGGAGGAAAATGTTGCCTGCGATACAAGAAAAATTGAGAACAAAAACGCGAATAATACAAAGCTCCTTTTCATCAATAAAATAAAGAATACTTGTTTTTAAAATTTCTTATTTATCAATAATTACCTTTTCTTTCATAACCTTTATGTTCTTCCTCAACTTCTAAGATAATCTGAAGAACCCTAAACTGCCCACCAGAAACATTTGTATAAAAACCTCTTGAGCCTTTTGTAAGTTTAATCATAAAAAGATTTGTTATTCCATATTCTTTTTCAAAGTATTTGTATATCGGAAGTTTTTTAGATATGGGAATTCCTGTCCTCTTTTTCTTTAAGAAATCAATTGCCTTTAAAATCAAAGAGTAAAGTTTTTCATTTGTTTTATTACCATTTTGCAGTTCTGTTTCAATCAATGTTTTGATTTTAAATAATTCCGGAGATAACTGAACAACAAACTCTTTTTCCATCAGATACTAACAGCCATTTGTATAAGTTCGTTTAACTTCTTGTTACTGGGAAATATCCAGATAATTTTATTATTCTCAAATATTATTTTGTTTGACTTCTCCAGATAATTTAGGATTAATTTAAAAGTCTGGTACTGCATTTTCCTCGGCAAAGATCTCCATAACTGCGTTCTTGTGGGATAGACTTTCATTTCCTGAATTATTTTCTCCACCATTAATATTGAATCCAATTTGGGATAATGCAGTATATTTGTCATTATATAACTTTATACAACGAAGTTTTTAAAGTTTTTGGTGATAAAAACCCCTTTAGACATAAAGCATGAAGCAATTAGCAGAATACCTTAATCAAGTAACCATCTGATTTATTTTCTCATCCTTGGTTTTTTGTTATCCTCGTCCTTCTTAAAACTTTTCTTGACAACATAGTTCACGGGGTTTTTGTACCTGAGCTCCTCTTCCGTGGGAATGATTCCAATTCCCTTGTAGTAGTCCTTGCTGAAGTTTGGGGGCGGAACTATCTTATTCCTGTAACTCCATGAAATCTGCGATTTTACATAACCTTCCTTCAGGGGAACCTTGTTTTTCCCGTTCCATGAATAAATTCTTTTTTCAAGCTCGTCTTTTTCCATTCCGATGCTGCGAAAAAGGTTAAGGAGAATAAACAGCGCCCTTTTTCTTCCGTCATCTATTCCAACAAGGATTTTTTGTATGCTTGGCGGAAAATTCTTTTCGGAAAGGTTTTCAATTTTCACCGGCTTGAATTCAAAATTCTTTTCTTTTCTGACAGAAGATTCATCTTTTCCGGATTCCTTGAACCAGTCCAGCGCAGAGGTAAGCAATTCGGAAGCCTCATTTTTTTTAGAATCGGGAAGAAAATCCCTTATCTTAATTTTGAACGGGCTTGCATCCCTTGGCTGGAAGTTTTTTATTTCCTCACGGGAAAGAACCGCGCTTGCCAACGCCGTCTTTTCATGGAGAGAGTAAGGCATCCTGAACAAATGCCTTGATGAAACAAGGACTATGTCGGGAAGAACTTTTCCAGCGGATTCCTCGTCCTTAAGATAACTCCTGCTTGTCGTCAGGCTTGTGATTTCCTTCACAAGAAGCGGTTTTGTCTTCTCGGAGATGTACTCAAGGATTATTCTCGGCCATTCGGGAAACATGTCGGAAGTCTGAACTCCGTTAACTTCTTTGGGAAACGCCTTCCAGGGAATTATTATGTGAAATCCCTTGCTTCCAGAGAATTTTATCCCTATGTTTTTGACTCCATGAAAGCTCAAAATCTTAAGAATCTGCTCCGCGAGAATCTTGCTGTAATCCAGATACTTTGAGTCTATGTCTATAACCAAATCCCACCCTTCCCTCAGACTGTTCAATTGTTCCTTAGTTTTGTCCGTTGAAATCTCCAAGGGGTTTTTCCACAACTCCTCCGAGCAGTGAAAGCTCGTGGCGCCTTTTTTAACCATTTCAAAAATATCCCCCCTGTACTGAAAGCTGTCGGGGCGCTTCCCAAAAGATTCCATCATATAGCTTGGAGAGATTTCCCTGTTTTGAGAAAAGGCGAAAAGAGCGTCCTGAACCTCCCTTCTTGAGTAATACAAAGAAGTGATTTCCCTAATTCTTTGCTCCTTCACAGAATTTGGGGCCATACTGAGAAATGATATGAAATGTTTATATAGTTTCCTTATGTCGAAAAGTCAATCTTATACTTCCCGAGCATCCAAGTTCCGGACAAAAAACAGGACTTTATGATACTCGATGATAACAATATTTTAAAAGAAAGCCAATATCCTATAAAAATGCTCATAAAACTGGAAAATGCCTCGCTGCTGACAAGGGTTGTGGAGATAATTTCGGAGCTTGTCACGGAGGTGAAAATAAGGATTGATGAAAAAGGCATGGGAATCACCGCGATGGATCCTGCAAACGTTTCAATGGTAAATTTTAGGATTTCAAAAAACGCTTTTTCGCAGTTTGAATCCGAAAAAGAGATTATCGGGGTAAATTTGGAGAACCTGAAACAAATTCTCAGAAGATGCAGCTCGGGAAGCTCGCTGATTCTTGAAAAAGAGGAAAATCTCCTTAAAATAAGAATTGAAGACAAGATAATAAGAAACTTCACCCTCAACATGATAAACGTGGATTCTGAGGACATAAACTTCGAGGAAAAGGTTTCAAACATGGAGTTTAGCTCATCGGTGGAAATAGGCTCAAGCGAATTGATTTCTGCCATAGAGGACTGCGCAATAATGGCGGACGCGTGCTCTTTTATAATTCAGGACGGGAAATTCATAGTGGAAGCAAAATCCCTGAATAGCGCAAGAACTGAGTTTTCGTCCGAGCAGGCAGTGATTAAGGCGGAAAACTGCGGGGCAAAATTCAGCCTTGAATACCTTCAGAAGTTTCTCAAAGGCGCAAAGCTGTGCAATAAAACTTTATTGAAATTCGCGGAAGACCATCCTTTAAGAATGGATTTCATCAACAGCGAGATGGAGTTGAGCTTTATTCTTGCGCCAAGAGTTGAAAACGAGGATTAAAGCTAGAGAAAATCCTATCAATAACGAGAGCTAATCCAAGCAGAGGATTAAGTGAATTTAAGAAAAAAATGATTTAACCTCTTTTTTCATAAGTTTCCTGAACACATCGCACTCCCTCTTTAAATGATAGGAAAATTTTGTTTCAAAGCCGATATTTTCGAACTTTCTCCTAAAGGAAGAAAACTTCTTTTATCCATGTGCAAGGAAAAGAAAGAATTAAAAGAGAGGTTTTCATATTTCAGAAACTTATTTGCAGATATTCTGGGACAAGAAAAAATGGATATATTTAATTTAATTCTGGAAATAAAAGAGACTTCTTTAACAAAATCAAAAAAAGGCGAAGTCAAAAGAATTCTGCAGAATTGTCTGTCTAAATTAAAGAAGATTGAGTAAAATGCCTGCAATAACTGTTGAGAATTTAATGGACTGACCGCAGTAGATAACAACGATTAAGCGGTTCACTTCGTTGCACTATTTTACTCATATTTTCTCCCTTCGGTCGAAAATATCGCTTAATCGCGATGTTAGTGGGTGACGCTAACTTTACAGCTCACTATAATGGATAAAGAAATTAAAACCCAGGTTTGCAGTGCAATCCTGGGGGGTATATACCCTAGCATACATTTTTTCATTTAAAAAACTTGTCTTTTCTCCCTATGATAAGAATCAAAAACGAGGATTAGCGCGGGAGTGAAATCCTGCTTTTTATCTATTTATTTAACATTTAAAAAATTCTCCTCGCTTCTCTCGGTAATCTCTTAATGTAACTAATACTAAACCAATCTTTACTGCTATTAACCCCTGAGTTTCTTGAATTAACAATTTATACCAATTTTAAGCGGAATGGAGTGGAGCTTGGAAGTTTAAACAAAAGTTACATTCTAAGCAAAACCCTCTTTAGAGAAGGTTTTTAAATGGATTCCTGTTAAAAAAAGCAACTAAAAACGCATCATAAATGATTTACTCGCTTAAATCTGGCGCTATAAGCGCATTATTTCTATTAACCTTATTTGCTACCATAGGATTTGTTCTGGCTGTTGCGCCTGTAGCAAACGACCAGTCTGTATCAACGGATGAGGATTCGGCAGTGAACATAACGCTAACAGGCTCAGATACGGACGGGGACGCTCTCACATTCGCTATAGTCTCAAACCCCTCCAATGGAGCATTGTTAGGGACAATTTTATATAATCAGGTAATATATACCCCAACAGCAAACTTCAGCGGCTCAGACTCATTCACCTTCAAGGCACATGACGGCACAGTCGACAGCGACACAGCCACCGTCAGTATTACTGTTAATGCAGTTGATCCCCCATCCTTTGATGCAATTGCTAATCAGAATATTGATGAGGATGCCTCTGCACAAAATGTGTTCATCACGAGCTTAGACCCCGGAACGGCAACCTTATCAGCAACCTCAAGCGACACATCAATTATTCCAAATCCAAGTGTCTCTGGTGCAGGCGCCACCCGTACGCTGACTTACACACCGGTTGCCAATGCAAACGGAGCAGTAACAATTACAGTGACAGCCGATAACGAGGAACCTGAGGATAATATTTTTTCCCGAACATTTACAATTACCGTCAACCCCGTAAATGGCGACGCCCCAACATTAACTGTAACCTCACCAAACGGAGGGGAAAAATGGAGCGGAACATATGCCGTAACATGGACTGCGACTGACCCGGATGGCGATATATCCTCAATTGATGTAAAATACAGCGCAAATAGCGGTGAAGACTGGACACATATTGCATTCCCGCCAAATAGTGGTTCATATAGTGTTAACACTACATTACTTGCTGGTGAGGGTAACCAATATTTGATAAGAGTCATAGCATCCGACGGAACAAATACCGTCCAGGATGATTCTAATGCTGTTTTTACAGTTGATAATACAGCACCAATCATAACCCTGAATGGAGACTTTGAAGTAACATTTGAAGCAGGCTCGGAATATTTTGAACCAGGAGCAACTGCAACAGATGCAATTGATGGCGACTTAACATTCCAACTTGTTGTTTCAATACCTGCTGATATAAATGCAGTTGGTGACCACACAATCACTTATGACGTGACAGATTCAAGCGGCAATGCCGCAGAGCAGGTTACAAGAACAGTTCATGTTGTTGATACAACTTCACCAGAAGTTACAGTTCCAGCCGATATTTTGGGTGTTGAAGCAACCGACTCGTCAGGAGCTGTAGTTAGCTTTGATGTTACAGCAACAGACAATGTTGACGACCCTATTACAGCATCATGCGACTACAATTCAGGCGATTCATTCCCAATAGGTTTTACAGCTGTGACATGCATCGCAACCGATTCAGCTGGTAATTCCGGTTCTGCATCATTTACGATAGAGGTCGTTGATACAACTCCACCAGAAATAACTGCGCCGGAAACAATTACTGCAGAAGCTACTGGTTCACTGACTATCGTGGATATTCTATATGGAAATGTTACTGTAATAGACCTAGTGGATCCTTCGCCTATTCTCACAAATGATGCGCTGGGATCATTCCCTGTAGGAACAACAACAGTCACATGGACTGCAACAGATGCTTCAGGCAATTCAGCAACAGCAATGCAGGATATAACAATTCAAGATACAACTCCGCCAGAAATAGATGTCCATAATGATGTCACAAAAACAACTTCTGTAGATAGTGCAATAGTTGACTATACTTTGCCAGCTATACACGATTTAGTTGATGGCGACAACACCGCAATCTGCAACCCTAATTCTGGCGATAATTTTCTGTTAGGAGATACTATAGTTATATGTTCTGCTACAGATAGTGCTAGTAACGCTGCTCTAGACATAACATTTACAGTGCATGTCCTCACTGCCCCAATACTAGTATATGTCGATGATGATTTTTCAGAAAATTCTGTACCAGAAGGGCGTACATTCGGCTATGACGCATTCTCAACAATCCAGGATGGAATAAATAGTGTAGCTGTAAGTGGGACTGTGAATGTTGAACCGGGAACATACTATGAATCCCTTACAATAGATAACAAGCCTTTAAGCCTGATAGGCCCAGGCATTAATGCAGAAAATACAGCATCCGTGAATCCTGGCTGTGATTACGGCTTGACTATTCAAGCAAGCAGTGTGAATGTTCAGGGTTTTTATTTTTACGAATACGATGATGAAAATGGTGAATACGATTATTGCAGCCCTGTTATAAGAGTAAATGGAATTTATGATGCAGATACGGGAGATTATATTTCCGATGCCACAGGTGTGACAATTACTGAAAACGACATTGCAGGTGGTTACAGGGGCATTGTTTTGAGATATGATTCCTCTAACAGCATTATTAGCAATAATGTCCTCCATGACAATAATGCAGGAATAAAGATTGGCGGCAGCAATGATAACACCATCTCAGGAAACGAGATTTACTCAAATGATGACGGAATATTATTTGACCAAGGAGGAGAAGATTTGGAGATAAGCGGTAATGTCATCACATCAAACAATATCCACGACAATTATCAGAGAGGCATATACTCCTCCAGTGGCATCACTTTCACAAAACTTGACATAACAGACAACAGCATCACAGGCAATGACGAGCAGGGGGTATATTTTGATACTATAAGCGATGGAAGCGAGTGGTTGACTCTAAGCAATAATGAAATTAGCGATAATTATTATGAAGGCGTTTACATACAAGATGTAATCAACAGCAATATAAACATCTCCGGAAACAACATTACCGGCAATGGCGAGAACCCCGACGAAGGCGCCTATTATGGAATATACATTTATTCTGTTGATGAAAGCTCACAAGTGAATATAGATTCAAACAATATTTCTGAAAACAGCGGCACGGGGATATACCTTGATGAGGGAGTAAAAAATATCAACATAACCAATAATGATATTAACAATAACGGAGATTTAGGAATATATTTTTATCAAATTACAGATAGCAATGACATACTGGAAATAAAAAACAATGAAATAAAAGACAACGCCTATGAGGGCATTTACATAGTTGATGTAACCAACAGCGAAGTCAACATATCGGGAAACATCATCATGGGAAACGGGGTATATGATGGAGGATATAATGGAGAGATTTACGGGCTATACATTCATTCTGCAGACGAAAATTCCCAGATAAGCATAGACTCAAACAACATATCTGAGAACAGCGGTCCCGGAATATATCTGGATTATGACGGAGAAAGGCAGACAACCAATATCAACATAACCAATAACGATATTATGAATAATAACAAGTATGGGGACAGCGAACTTGCAGACATGGTTATTCTTTATGCCCTCGGAAACAAAGCGCAATTAAACAAGATAACAACAGAAACAGGCAATGTTGCTTTGGACAATCAAGATGCAAATCAGTTTAACGCGGAGTACAATTATTGGGGGACAGATAATCAAACAGAAATTGAAAATCTTGTCATAGGGAATGTTAGTTACTCTCCATATTATTCCACAGAGGATATGAAATCGTTTGGAAGCAAGCCAACAGAAAAAGAAAATGGTGAAAAAGAATTAACTCTCCAAACAGAAATGAGTTTATCGGCAGACATTCAGGTTGGAAATGAAACAAAAGCAATTGCGGTAAATATCCCCACAGGAATAAAAATCACAGGCCCCACTGGCTGGACAGGGGCAATAAATGCGCCAACAATAAAAAATACCACAAGCGTGGCTCCTTCAAAATCAGGTTTTACCTCGTCTGTATCTAAAGTTATAGAAGTGGGCTCTTCAGGAGTAAAATTAACTTTTGACAAAGCCGTAAAAATAACAATTCCGGGGGAAACGGGAAAAGTCGTGGGATACTCATACGATGGAGTCACATTTAACGAGATAACTACGGCTTGCGCGGACAACACCCAAGGAACAAATGACGGGCTTCCGGCAGGAGGAGACTGCTATTATGACGACGGAACAGACATGATAATATGGACAAAGCACTTTACGGAGTTTGTTACTTACACTCAAACGGCAAGTTCTTCTTCAGGAAGTTCTGCTAGTAGTAGCAGTGGCGGAGGAAGAGAGCCTTCTGCAGATTATCCAGCAACAAGCGGGAACATTGAATGCCTAAGCCCATCATCCTGCGCAGGAGCTGTGCAATCCCAAACAACTTTGGAAACAGGAGTTGAAAATCCCTCTCCAGAAGAGAAGACAACCCCAACTGAAGGAAAAGGATTCTCAGGAATCACTGGAGCAGTAATAGGGACTTTAACTTCTGCAAAAGGCGTAGGAATAGCCGTTGCAGTCTTGGCGGTTTTTGGGATGGCAGGATTGCTTTTACAAAGACATTTTAAACTAAAAAAGAAGCAGTAATTGTTATTCTAAACAATAAATGGCTCACTCAGCGATTAGCCATACGCTTCGGCAGACACTGAATAAATTTTCATTCGTTCTCCTACTGATTTAAGTTGCTAATTAAAAACTACAAATGTAAGCACTAAAATAGCTAATTGATATAAAGTTAAAAGTTGTTTTCTGATTAACCAATGGATTTCCAAAACAGAAGCCGATTGTTAAACAAAATTATTCTTTCAAAAACCTTTAAATAATCTTTTTCCTTAGTAATATAAAATATACTTGGTATTAATTAGTAATACTAAATATTACTATGAAAGTCAGAATATCCGCAACAATAGACAAGGAAACTGAAAAAATCATAAACGAAATTCTAAAGAATGGAAAGCACAGAAACAAGTCCCATGTTATTGAAGAAGCAATTAAAAAAATGAAGAGTGAAAAATGATTCATAAAAAGAAAGGAACTACCGCCCCGAATTTGGCTATTAGTGGTGGATTTTGCCCAAATTCGAAACGCTCGCAAATCGCCATTTTCGTAATCCTTGGAATTTTGATAATAAGCGCGATTGCGCTGTTTTTCATTTTCAGGCAGGATTCAAATGTCCTTCAAACTTCGGGAAAATCAGAGGAGAATCCCACGGGATTTTTTGAGTCCTGCATCGGGAACAAGGTCAGGGAAGCCGTGGATGAATTATCGCTAAGAGGGGGTTATATGGACAGCAAACTCTCAATAAATTTCAAGTTTGAAAATGAAAATTATCATAATATCACATACCTGTGCTACAACCAAAACAGCTATCTTCCCTGCATAAACCAAAAGCCCGCATTCACAGAAGACTTAAATAAAGAAATAAAAAATTATATTTCAAATGATGTGGAAAATTGCTTCAATAAACTGAAAAGCAGCCTTGAGGACAAGGGCTACGAAACAAATGTAAATTACAATGACTTTTCAGTTGAAATAGCCCCGAAAAAAATAATTGTCCAAACTTATTCTGATATTGCATATACAAAAGCGGGACAAACCACAAATGAGAAAGACATAAAGGTTGAAATCGCAAGCAGACTTTACGAAATATCCTTAATTGCATTGGAGATTGTTAATCAGGAGGCAAGATTCTGCTATTCCGAGATTTCAGGCATAAGCATTCTTTATCCAGAGTTCTCAATTGACAAGACAAAAACAGACTCCCTAAGCAATATTTACACAATAATCCACAAAGACAGCAAGGAGAAATTCAGGTTTGCAGTGAGAAGCTGCGCGATACCACCAACATTTTAAAATGAGAAAAATAAACAAAAAAGAGGCGAATCTTGGTTTGATAATAGTAATTCTTCAGACGTTCATAATTCTGAATGCATTGCCTGCAGAGAGCTACATCATAAACCAGACAAATTCTCAGGATAATTCTTTCTCAATTAGCAATGACAAAAATTTATTTAACAGCATGAAAAAAATAACCGGATTATTATCGTGGCTTTTTTCCGTGAAGCAAATTGGTATTGTTTCCGCCGAAGATAACTTTAACTGCTGTTTCGAAACAAATTCAGGGGCATTGTGCCAGAATGTTGTGCAGGGAATAAACCCCTCGGATCCGGAGGGATGCAGCAACCCTGTTCCAACCAAGTGTGAATTAACCTCCGAATGTTCCCTTGGAACCTGTGTGATAAACTCTGGAGAAAGCTGCAGCGCAAATTCTCCAAAGAAGGAATGCGAAACAAATAACGGAGCATGGAGTTCTCAGGAAATCAACTCCGTTCCCGAATGCAAAACAGGCGCGTGTGTTTTGGGAAGCAACGTGCGGCTCACGACGGAAAAGCAGTGCAAAATTCTTTCGCAGTCTCTTGGGTTGGATGTTGATTTCCGCCCTGGATTAAGCGAGCTGGACTTTCCTACAATCCTCGGAGATTTGAAAGAAGGAGCATGCACAACCGGAGGAGGAAACTGCAAGTTCTCAACGATTGCAGAGTGCAGTTCCATGAACGGAAAGTTCTATGAAAACATGCTCTGCACAAATGCAAACCTTGAAACAAACTGCCAGCCGACGAAGGAAACCGCATGTGTAGGAGACAAAGTTTACTTCGTTGATTCCTGTGGAAACCCTGCAAACATATACGATTCGTCAAAAGCGGACTCAAACGCAAATAAGGAGTATTGGAACACAATCGCAAGTTCATTCTGTAACGTCGATATTAATAATCCAAATTCATTGCAGAACTGCGGAAGCTGCAACAGGTTCGCGGGAAGTTTATGCTCCTCTTCGGATGAATCAAAGGTAAAACCCGCTTTAGGAGATTACGTATGCAAATACCTGTCCTGCACGGACGAAAAAGGAAACAAGAGAGATAATGGAGAGAAGTGGTGCGTGTATGACTCAAAGTTCGGAGACGGAAAAGACCCTGCCGGAAGCGAGCATTACATCGGCTCGTGCAACAACGGAGAGATGCAAGTTGACGTATGCGGAACCGCAAGGGGGCAAATCTGCACGCAGAAAGTCATTGAAGAAAACGGAAAAAGCTTTTCGACGGCATCATGCGTCGTGAATGAAGCAATAAAATGCATTGACTCAAACGGAAAGGAAGGTGCAACGGGAGAGTGCAACGACAACATTCAATGCCAAGTTACGAATGTAGATGTTGACAAGTACTTCAAATTCAGCATGTGCACCCCGAAATATCCGAGAGGTTTTGAGCAAGAAGACAAATCCAATCTAAACGGGAAAATATGCTCCGTCGCAGACAAGGAATGCACCGTGATTTACCAAAAGCAATTGTTTGGGGGATGGAAGTGCATAGCAAACTGCGAATGCGAAAAGAAAAAATTCTCTGAACAATTGAACAACCTGTGTGTTTCCCTCGGAGACTGCGGAAGCTACATTAATTACATAGGAGACGGAACGGACAATATACAGGTTTCCGGAGCTCCGAGCGTCTCGTGGAATGAGTACACAGGATATGCAAATGCGGAAAATGGAAAATATATTGAGCTTGGAGAGCAAAAAAGCTACTTTTCCGCGATAGCGGAGCAGACAAATGCGAGCGTGACTCCAGAGGAGGCAAACAGCATAATCGCGAGCATAGGGGCAAGCGGGATAACTACAGGAATTATGGTTGCAAATGAGATGCTTACTCCCTTTCCTTTTATTCCAGAGGAAGGTCTTCCAAAAACACCTGTTACAAACTTCCTAGATAGATTATTCTCTGGAAATTTTGATTTCTCATCAATAAGCACATCCACATTCGCCTCATTGGGAATCTCAGCAGCAGGAGGGATTATCGGAGCATTGGCGGGAAAGTTCCTCGCAAATGCCCTCGGAATAAGCGGAGACGCCGCGACAGTTTTGACAATGGCAACTGGAGTTGCGGGAAGTGTTGGCGCATTATATGCCGCGCAGGAAGGATACCTTGGACTTGAAATTAAAAAACTTGTAGGAAATGTGATAAGTCCAAACTACTTTTACGGCTCAATGATAGTAACCGCGATAATCATAGCGATAATAATCCTCGGAGGATTTGGAAAAACAAAACAGGTTAAGGTGAATTTCAAATGCCTTCCGTGGCAGGCACCCACAGGGGGGGATAAATGCGAAGTGTGCAACAACAATCCTTTGATTCCGTGCACAAAATACAAATGCGAGTCCCTTGGGCAAAGCTGCAATTTGATAAATGAAAACACTGACAATCCGTTATGCCAAAGCCAAGTCTATGAAACAATCCCCCCTGCAATCACTCCCGGAGAAATCTCAAGCGGGTATGAATTCCAAAGCCAAAGCGCAAAAAGCGTAAGCGTGAAAAATTCAGAAGGAGGATGCATTCCCGAATTCACACCCGTAACCTTTGATTTAAAAACGGACGAGTACGCGCAATGCAAATGGTCCCTGAAAAGGACTGCCGACTACGACAGCATGGAAAACTATCCCGCAGAAGGAACTTCATACTCCCTTAAACATAATTTTGTCATCGGAGGACTTAGTTTGGGATTGCTGAACGCGAACAACATAACGGGAGACTTGGTTCAGGGATTCACGGGAGACACCAATATTTTTGTAAAATGCAGAGACTCATTCGGGAATTTCAACCTTGATGACTACTCCGTGAAATTCTGCGTGAATTCAGGAAATGACCTAACTCCTGTTTTGCAGTCCCTTACATCAACCTCTCCTATAAATAATGGCAAGATAAAATTCGGCGCAACCGATGTGAATTTCACGATGTGGACAAACGAGCCTGCAGAATGCAAGTACAGCCTAAGCGAGGGAAAGGCCTATGATTCCATGGAAAATACCATGTCCTGCAGGACAAACCTCGACGAGCATGAGACATTCGGATGGGTGTGCGAGACAACATTGAAAAATCTTAATCAGGACAACAAGATTTATATTAAGTGCAAAGACCAGCCATGGCTTGAAGGCGCGGAAAACGAAAGCAAAAGAAACACAAACAAAGATGATTTTGTTTATGAGCTGTTTGTGTCAAAGGAAGACCTGAAAATTGACAAGGTCTCAATAAAACAAAACAGCGAGGAGATACAGGTGAACAAGGACTCCTTCACCGAGATAAAAGGGGGAGAGGTATTTTTTGAAGTTGAATTAACCGCAGAGACTTCAAGCGGAATTGAAAACGGAAAATCCCGATGCGATTACGGATGGAACAGCCAGTGGATTCCGTTCCTGAACACAAACTCAAACACGCACAGCCAAAAATTCAGCCTTATCAGCGGAAATTACCAAATCCCCGTAAGATGCGGGGACACGGCGGGAAACGAAAAAGAAACCACCGCAAAATTCATCTTAACCCTCGACAGCTCCGCGCCAAAGGCTGTAAGAACTTATTATAGTTTGGGGAACCTCAATATTTTAACGGACGAAAAGGCAAAATGCCATTTCTCTTTTGACGAATCAAAGGAATGCAACTTCAACCTGGACGAGGCGGAAAGCATGGAAACTGGATTTACAACATTGCACAGCACAAAGTGGCTTGAAGGCAAGACATATTACATCAAATGCAGTGACTTGTGGGATAATGAAAACCATAAATGCGCCGTCAGGGTCACGACAAGCTAAATTAAAAATTCGCCGAAACCTGAACGAATTTCCAAGCCTAAAAAAAGCAAAATGACTAACTTTTTTCAGCGCTTCCAAATATTTTTAAACAAGAGAGTCCAAATATTAAAATGAATGAAAAAAGAGGGATTCACACCAGGATTCTAATGCCGCACAGCAAGATTTTGCCAAAGCCAAAACGCTCGCAAATTGCTATTTTCGTAATACTCGGAGTGATGATTATCGCGCTTGGAATCATAGCTTATGTTTTTTTCCCACAAATACAGACGGGATTTGGGGTAAGCACAAACAATCCAGATGTTTTCATACAGAACTGTATGGAAGACAAGATAAAAAATACGGTTGACACAATCTCTTTGCAGGGAGGAAGCATGAATCCAAGCAATTTCTTTCTCTACCAGGAAAACAAAGTGGAATACCTGTGCTACACGAATGAATACTATATTTCATGCGTAATGCAGCAGCCATTATTGAAAGAGCACATTGAAAGCGAAATCAAAAATGAAATCGCGGGAGAAAAGGAGAACTGCCTGAATTCTTTGAAAGACAGCTTCGAGAAGCAGGGATATGACGTAAAAATAAACAGCGGGGACACAAAGGTTGAGCTTCTCCCAAAAAGAATCAGCGTGATATTTGAGAACGAACTGACATTGACAAAAAGCGAAACACAGAGATATGAAAGCCTTAGCGTAAATTTGAACAATAATCTTTATGAGATGGTGAACATTGCAAACAGCATATTAAACACTGAAGTGAGATACGGTGATTCCGAAACCACAATTTACATGAGTTATTACAAGAACCTGAAAGTCGAGAAGCACAAGCAGACTGAAGGCACTAAAATTTATATCCTCACAGACAGAGACTCAAACACTAAATTCCAGTTTGCATCAAGGAGCATTGCATGGCCTGCAGGCATTTAAACTAAAATGAAAGGCGCAAAATTATTCATCTTATTGTTTTTGCTATTTGCAACTCTTTCATTCAGCATGTTGATTGTTTCGGCAGTGGGAGAGAACACTTTTTGCGCGGAGAGAACAACCGACGGGGCATGGTGCCAGAATGTTCCTATGGAGAAAGTCAACACAGGTTATAGGTACGCGCCCACGAGCTGCGAGTCCACATCTTACTGCAAGCTCGGAACATGCGTTGATTCCCAGGAGGGATTGTGCATGGAAAACACCCCTCAGAAAGTATGCGAAGACCCCACGGGATTGGGGGAAGGTGGAGGCGTATGGTTTGATTCCTCAGTGGATGAGATTCCTCAATGCTTTTTAGGATGCTGCCTTCTTGGAGACCAGGCATCTTTTGTTACACAGACAAGATGCAAGCAATTGTCATCTCTGTACGGACTGGAAACAAATTACAGGACAGACATTCAAAGCGAAGTCCAGTGCATTACAACGGCAACTTCCCAGGCAAAAGGAGCATGCGTTTTTGACAAGGACAATGAGAAAACATGCAAGTTCACGACGAGAGGGGAATGCAACATCTTAACCTCCTCAAGCGGAAGCGCGGAATTCCACGAGGATTATTTGTGCTCCGCGGAGTCTCTTGGAACAAACTGCGGACCAAGCCAGAAAACAACACTTATTGACGGAAAAGACGAAGTTTATTTCACGGACACATGTGGGAACCAGGCAAACATATATGACGCGGACAGGCAGAACGACAAAAGCTACTGGGAGAAAATCACAGGAAAAAGCGACAGCTGTGGATTTAACAATTTGAACGGAAACGCTGGCTCTGCCTCTTGTGGAAACTGCGATTATTTCCTCGGAAGCACAGGAAAAAAATATGACAGGGGTTCGGATCCTGTGGCGCCAAAGTTCGGGGATTATATTTGCAGGGACTTGGGATGCGAATTCGACGGACAGGAATACAAGCACGGGGAAACATGGTGCTCTGTTTCAAGCGAAGAGGGGAAAAATCTCCCGGGAAGCAGGTACAGCAGGCTGGTATGCTACAACGGAGAGGTTTCCGTGGAAGCCTGCGCAGACTTCAGGCAGGAAGTATGTATGCAGGATGAGGTAAACGGATTCAAAACTGCCGCCTGCCGAGTGAACAAATGGCAGGAATGCACAACACAAACAAATTCAAAGGACTGCGAAAACACGGACCGGAGAGACTGCTCCTGGACTTCAAGCAAGTGCGTTCCAAAGTTCGCGCCCGGATTCGATTTTTGGAAGGAAACCAGCGACGCTGAATCCTTATGCTCCCTTGCGAACAACAATTGCGTAGTGAAATATGAAAAGGGATTATTGAGCGACGAGTGGGAATGTGTTGAAAACTGCGAATGCCTCGGGGACAACTGGGCGCAGGAGCAAAACACCCTCTGCATTGCATTGGGGGACTGCGGAGCTATTCAAAATTACCTCGGATACCAGGGATATCACAGCATAAGCGACTTAATCACAATCTCGAAACAGGAGAACAGCTCAAAAAACAAGTAAAATGAAAAAAGAAAATTTACCACCAATAAAATGCCCAGATGTTAATATGTTTAATGATAACACAAATGTAGCTAATGCCCCAAAGAATAATCTCAAAGTTGGTTTTTATATTAATGACATAAATCAATCCCGAACGAATGAAAAAATATTCGGTGCCTGCCGAGGCGTATGGCTAATCGCTGAGCGAGAGAGGTAAATAAAAGATGGAAAAAAAATTAAATTCAGATAAAATTATTGAAAAGATGAAGAAAATCAAAAATGTAAATTCGATTCATTTATTTGGAAGCCAAGTTACGGGAAAAACCACTAAATTTTCAGATGTAGACATTTGCATAACTGGAAAACTGAGGGATAAAGAAAAATTAAATATTTTCAAAGAATTTAGCAAATATGATGTTTCGTTTTTTAATGAACTGCCTATATGGATTAAGATAAGGGTTTTTAGAAATGGAGAGATTATTTACGTAAAGGATAAACACCAACTATATAATCTCTTGTTCAGCACGATAAAGGAATATGAGGATTTTCTTCCGTTAATAAAAAGGAGGGTTATAGAAAAGTTCGGCAAATGGCAGATTTAGAAAAATTGAGCATAATCATTGATGAAATAAAAACCTATTTGGCAAGGTTGGAAAAACTCAGGATAAAATCTGAAAAAGACCTTGATGATTTGAAATTTGACGCGGTTTCCATGATTATATTTTCCACGATGAATAAAACAATTGATTTGGCAGAAGAAGTTGTCAAAGCAAAAAATTTGGGTATGCCGTTCAAATACAGGGATTTATTTGAATTTCTTGAAAAGGAAAAAATAATATCAAAGAAAAGAAAAGAAAAACTTTCTGATTTAACGATAATGAGGAATAATCTTGCTCACAGATATGAAAGAATCACGAAAATAAAATTAGTTCATACAGTAAAAGACATGAAAGAAGTCAAAGATTTCACTGAAGATATAATCAAATATTTTAGAAAATGATATTAAATAACAAAAAACAAACAAACAAAACGCACGGAAAAGCAGAGAAAGGTTTCGCATTCAGCGGAATTTTCATGATGGTAATGAGTTTGTTCGCATTCAGTTTTGTAATCAGCGAGGGAGAAAGGGTGAGTGGTGCGGAAAATTCTAAACCTCCATCGGCGGCAATACTAAATCCTACTAAAGAGATAGCAACTGCGGCTTTTACACCCTCAGTAACTTCTTCAACAGCAAAACAAGTCGTTCAATTTCAAGAAGGTAACTATCTTATAACAAAAGGAGCATTGAAAGTAGGAGAAAAGGTAAGTGCAACTAATTTATACAGCGGAAAAACTGGAGAATTAACATTAGACTCTTCCGTTATTGATAGTGCAAGAAGTGCAACAGAAATTGAATCTACATTTGGAAATCAAGCAATAACTTTTCCTGCTGTTAGTGGAGGAGGGACTATTGAGACTACTTTCGCCAATTCTTTATATGATGGCAGTTGGAAGGATATTCCTTCTGAAACTTTAAATAAAATAGGTGTTGAAAAAATCAGTTCTTTAGAAGATGGAAATATTGAAGTATTGACAACTAAAGGCGTTAAAAGTGTTTATAACCCCACAACAGGTGCAATTATTGGCACACCTTCACAGCAAAAAACTTTCTCGTTTTTTGGAACAACCCTTAATGGGGTGTGGGCACACCTTGCTGAAGGAGCCGTATGGGCGGGAGGAATCGCCGCGGCAATTCAATTCCTTGGGCCTATGATTGGATTGAGGGAAGAAACAACAAGCGCTCTTACGAAATCTGCAGTCATAGGCGTTGTC
>Ga0208375_1001294_pt1 | contig 29147 bp, 27 predicted proteins | sample RifOxyD1_FD_184038 | JGI IMG/M metagenome (GOLD analysis project Ga0208375, IMG submission 184038) | Soil microbial communities from Rifle, Colorado - Rifle Oxygen_injection D1 (SPAdes) | ecosystem: Environmental > Terrestrial > Deep subsurface > Rock core/Sediment | place: Rifle, Colorado...
GTTTTACCGTACGGCTCATGTTGTCGACAAAATATCGATAACTCAAAAGTGTGACGATTTGTCACGGTTTCAGTTGGTTACATTTTGTAACTAGTTTGAGAGTCGCCCAAATGCTTTTTGGAAGGTATCAAGTTTAGTTTAAAAGTTCTTTGCGCGCGTTTGTCAAATGGCTTTTCGAGTTTTTAGTTGGAATTTCCGGTAGATTATTGTGATTCCAACCTTTCGATTTTTTCGAATAGTTCAAGTTGAATTCGGGAGACACTGTCTCCCATTATTTGGCAGTATGTTCCAATTTGGAACCATCTCGGCTGTTTTCTAAACAGGTCGAATTCGACCCCTTTGGAAGTTAAGGTTATTTCTTCAGCTCTTTTTCGTTATCCGCTTTCTTTTTTCTTTTTCTGGTTCTTCTAAGTAGTTTTCATTGGAGACAATGCTCTTGCCAAGCTTTTGTTCGATATCTTTTCTTGTTGAGCCTGCTACATCCCCGCCGTCTTTTGCATCATCTTTCAGTTCAACAAAAGTTTTAGAATCCCTGCCTGTAGTAAGCCTTGTGGTCGTTGCCTCTCCAAGCATAGTCAGTATTATCTCCATATCATCCATGTGGTCCCTTAGATTTTCACGTTTTAACCCTTTATGCTCCTTATACTCATCTACGGACAGGCCGAATGTCGCCTTGCTGATCTCATTAGTAAGAATTGCATAATCTTTTTCTTCTCTTACATCTCTTTTTTTCCATTCATCTGTCAGTTCATCTCTTACGGCGATGCCTCTTAGCCTTTTTTCTATCCAAGCATCAGAATAGCCCTTTGCCCTGTAGAGTTCTTTCATTCGTTTTTGCGCTAATTCTGGATTCTCTATCTCCTGGACTCTTTCATAGCCCACTTTTGCCAGCCATAGCTTGAAAGGCTCCGCTTTTGGCGAAGGTATGGCCTGAATGATGCGAAATGCTCCTTCTGTGTTGATGCAATTCATCATTTGAGGACCGCCTTGGGTCATTACAGAAAGGGTATGGACAATTTGTCCCCACCCTTGGGATAATGATTCATCTCTTTGTTTCATCTTATTGATATATCCTTTTGGATCAACGCTGTCAGTCAGTGCAAAAACAATATCTTCCACAGAAAACCACCACTCTTCGTTGTGCCAAACCCTTCTTATTTTTTTGTCCTGAAAAACCGCCAATGCTTTATCCATTTAATCGCCCCCCTTGTTAAAATTGTAGAGCTAAGCATTATTTATAAACTCTTCTCGCACGTTTGTCAAATGGCTTTTCGAGTTTTTAGTTAGAATTTCCGGTTTAGAAAGTTATTAAATATAATAAGAGATTTAATATTTTCCTAATTCTTTCAGTAATTCAGAATTGTCTCTGATTGCCTTGCTCATTATTGCTTCAATCAACTTTATTGTTCTTTCATTCATTTTAATACTCGAATTATTTCTTTTCATCATGTTTAATAAAATGTTTTAGATTATTTATAAAAGTTTCTATGTCTTGTGGGTTTTATGTTTTTCGGTGTTTTTTTATCATTAATCCGCCCAATACTTCCTTGTCTTTTGCTATTAGGATTTCTTTGCCTTTGAAGTATATTAGAAGATCTTTTTCTTTCTTGGTTAGGATGTTGTGGACTTTGAAGGTTTGATTTGATTAACATTCTGTTATTAGAGATGTTCTTTTAGGTTTATATATGTTGTTTATGTTTATTGTAGATGATTTGTGGAAGATTTAGAGGTTGTAATTGTTGTTGTTTCTTCGGAAGTTTTCCGGATTTTAATCAGAAATAAATATTAAGGGCAGATCATTTTATGCTCATTGGAAGCCTTAACATATAGTTATTTCCACTTAGGTGGTTTAAATCTAACACTAAAGTGGAAAACTATATAAATAAGTTAGTATTACTTCCACTTAGGTGTATTTTAATGAAAGAACAAGATAATATTAAAGAATGGATGGATTTGCCGGCAACAGAGAGGACCAATTACTTATCATTTCATAAGACCGCGTACGAAGAGGATTTGAGGCATGCTGAGAAGAATGTGCTTGAGTTTCCAAGATGGAGCATTATATCAGGATATTACTGCATGCATGATATGACTAAATTATTTCTTGCTGAGCATTTTAATGTTAAGCTGTCGAGTCCTGACATCCACCTTAAGGCAATCGAGGCTTTAGAGCATTTCATAAAAGACGATGCTTTGAAGATGAAGCTTCTTGAGATGCTGAAAGAAGCAAAAAGCATATATTTCAGCGCTGAAAGATTAAAAGAAAAATTGCTTCCTGTAATGTTAAAAAGAGGAAGGCAGGAAAGAGGCAGGGCGCAGTACTATTCTGAAGATTATTCTGAAATGGAAAAAACAAGCAGCCAGAAGGCAGCATATTTTATTGAGACAATCGTCAAGCCATATATTCATATTTTAAAGGGGCTGAGATAATGCTGCTTGATGTTTGTCTAGGCACAAGGTCTGCATGGAAAATCCTGTTTGTTTTCAATGAGGCGCCGGGAAAAGCAATCAGCAGGAAAGAGATAAAGAATCTTACTGGTTTGGGCAATAAGGTTCTGTCCAAGTTTCTTTTGTTATTGGAGAAATTCGAGCTTGTGACTTCCGTTAAAATCAAGAATGCCTATTATTACAAGCTGAACTTGAGCAGTCCGTATCTTGAGCACATTTTAGGGCTGATACGCATGGAAAAGAAAAGTTTGAATAATCCGGATTTTATTGTCCTGAATATTCTTCGTGAGTTTGTCTATGAGCTGACTAATCTGGATCTGGAGAACCTTGCTAGAGTTGTATTGTTTGGCAGCTATGCGAAAAGGACTTATAATGCTGATTCTGATATTGACCTCGCTTTGGTCTTTAAGTTAAGAGATGCTGGTTCGGAGTTGCTTATTGTTGATGTCATTGATAGGCTTAAGAAGCGGTTTGGAAAAGAGATACAGCCTCATTATTATTCTGTTTCTGAGTTTGAGGCTGTTAAAAAAAGCAAACTTGCCTTGGAAATTGTTAAAGACGGAATTGCTTTGATATAAGCTGATTGAGAAGAGGCATAGTTACAAAAATTTAAATATTGGTCAATATTAATTGAATTTATGAGAGAAATTAAACAAGGAAGAATTAAGATATTAAAACCATTCTTTATATTTATTATTATTGTAAGTATTTATACTTTTATACATGAATTAGTTCATAAGTATGTTGCGCATTTATTGGGTTATGGCGGACATTTAGAATTTTCGTTTTTGACTTGGAATTACATATTTGATGTTGTTCCAAATAACAGTAAAGATATATTATTAACCTCTCTAATGCCATATCTTTTGGATATTGCTCTCATTATTGCTCTTTTATTATTGTATTATTTCTACAAGAATAGAAGTTTATTCTATTTGTCTATATTTCCAAGTTTAGATATATTTATCAATATATTAGCAATACCTTTTGCAAATTGGGCAGAAAAAGGCAACGATTTTTTATATGTTATTCAGTTAGGCTTTAGTTTTATAGTTTGGATTTTCGCAGTTATTCTATTTTTCTTAGTTTTGGTTCAGATTTATATCTGGTTTAGGTTTATACGAAAATGATATCATATAACCTATTTAAATTTTACTTTAGAACAATATATTGAATTATTATTGAGTATTTGGTTGATTATCCCCTTTGACGTTTCTGAAATAACTTTAAGATTTTCCAGAATTATTTCTTCGTTTGCATCGTAGATAGCTAAATAGTTAAAACTTTTAGTTTCTAGATTAAAATAATTTAATACTACGAAAGCTACAGCTTCTGCCTGGACTTCTTTAGTTATTTTTGTTAATTCTTTATTTTTATGCAGGATGTAGTGCGCTAGTTCATGGACTAAGGTATTTACTTGGGTATTAATCTCATGGTTTTTGTTTATTACAATATTGTTATTATTGCAGTAGCCGAAGAGACCTTCTTTTAGGTCTTTGAATTCTACTTGAATATTTTCTTTATTTGTTAATCGTATTAATTTGTTTAGTAAGTCTTGATGAGTATTTCCCTTTATCGCTATTTCTATATCTTTTAGTTCTTGGCCTTCTGTTTGGCTTATATCGAAGACTGAGACGGGTCTGAAATTTAATATTTCTTCATCTTTTATTATTGGCGCTAGAATTTTGATTGATTTTTCGCCTTTCTTTACTTTTCTATTTAATGACTGCCAGGTTTTAATTCCTGCTATTCTTGTTGCTTTTGGATTTTGTGAGAAGATTATTAATTGGTTTTTGTACGAATAGTTATGAAACTTTGACATTAAAGTTAGATATTGCTTCATTGATTCTGACTTTTTTGCTTCGTTTGTTTCTTTTGCTAAAGTTTTGATTAAATTTTTTATTTTAATGTTTGGATTCATTGGATTTTATAATTAATTAATGTTTTATATTTGTGTTTGAAGAAATTCCGGAAAGGTTGCGATTGAGACGGAAAAAAGGGTTAAGTTATTTAAAGTAGTAGCGCATTATTGGTAGTAAAAATGGCAAAAACTAACTCTTCTGGGGCTAATCTTGGATTTGAACAAAAGTTATGGTCTGCAGCGGATAAAATGCGGAATAACATGGATGCTGCTGAGTACAAACATGTATGTTTAGGGTTGATTTTTTTAAAGTATATTTCTGATGCTTTCAAAGAGATTCATGATGAATTAATAAAAGATAAACTCTCTGATCCTGAAGATATTGATGAGTATAAATCAAAAAATGTTTTTTGGGTACCCCCAGAAGCAAGATGGGATTATTTACAGAAAAATGCAAAACAGCCAACAGTTGGGGGTTTGATTGATGACGCCATGGATGCTATTGAAAGAGATAATCCAACATTAAAAGGAGTTTTGCCCAAAAATTATGCTCGTCCGGCATTAGATAAACAGAGATTAGGAGAATTGATTGATTTAATTGGCACCATTGGACTTGGAGATCGTGAGAATCGTAGCAAAGATATTCTTGGACGCGTTTATGAATATTTTTTAGGACAATTTGCAGATGCAGAAGGAAAGAAAGGCGGACAGTTTTACACTCCTCGGTCTATCGTTCAATTGCTTGTTTCTATGCTTGAACCATATAGTGGTAGGGTATTTGATCCTTGCTGTGGCTCTGGTGGGATGTTTGTGCAAAGCATTAAATTTGTTCAATCGCATCAAGGCGGGAATATTAAAAAACAGGATATTTCAATTTATGGCCAGGAATCGAATCAGACAACTTGGCGTCTTGCGAAAATGAATTTAGCTATTCGTGGAATTGATGCTAAAATTGAATGGAATAATGAAGGCAGTTTTTTGAATGATGCACATAAAGACTTGAAAGCTGATTTTGTTATTGCCAATCCGCCATTTAATGATTCTGATTGGAAAGGCGAGATGCTACGAGAAGATATGCGCTGGAAATTTGGTGTACCTCCCGCAGGGAATGCAAACTTTGCTTGGGTTCAGCACTTTATTCATCATTTGAATCCTACTGGTGTTGCTGGCTTCGTTTTGGCTAATGGGTCTATGTCTTCAAATACTTCTGGCGAAGGCGAGATTCGTAAAAGAATAATTGAAGCAGATTTGATTGATTGCATGGTTGCTTTGCCATCACAATTGTTTTATAATACTATGATTCCTGCTTGCTTATGGTTTGTTGCTCGAGATAAGAAAAATCATAAATTTAGAGATAGACGCGGTTCGGTGTTGTTTATTGATGCCAGGAAGCTTGGAGTAATGATTGATCGGCGTCATCGTGAGCTGACTGAAGAAGATGTTAATAGGATATCTTCTACTTATCATGCTTGGAGAGGCGAAGGCGGAAAGTATTCTGATGTTTTAGGTTTTTGCAAGTCTGCTTCTCTAGATGAGATTAGAAAGCAGGAGCACATTTTAACTCCGGGTCGTTATGTCGGAGCAGAAGAAGAGGAAGAAGATTTAGAAGGGTTTGATTTGAAGATGAAAAGATTAACTTCTGAACTAGCTAAACAGATGGAAGAAGGACTTAGATTAGATAAAGAGATAAAGAAGAATTTGGGGAGTATTGGGTTTAAGGTGTGAATTATGAAATCAGAAAAAAATAAGGTGCCATTTGGAAAGGTGCTTCATGTTTATACGGATGGTGCTTCAAGAATTAATCCAGGACCTTCCGCCTTTTCAGTTTTATTTATAGATGAAGGGCAACAGGAATATCATAGATATTCTGAATATTTAGGAATTAAAACAAACAATCAAGCAGAGATGATGGCTATTAAATATGCCCTGGATAAAGCGATTGAATTCACAAGGGGGAAGATAAAATTATATTCTGATTCAATGAATGCTGTATCTTGGTTAAATGGCACCTATTGTGTAAGATCGAAGAATATACGTCCGATATTTGATGACATACAAAAATTAAGAAATAACTTTGAATTAATAGAATTCATCTATACTTCTAGGAAAAATAATAAGATTGCTATATGTGATGATCTATGTAACAATTGTTTGAATCTGCAGGAGGGAAAAAATGAATAAAGGGGGTGGCAGTAAAATTGAAATAATGATAACGTGGATCGGAGGAGTTTCTATCGCTTTTTTCTTTGTTATAACTCTTTTTAGTTCCGGGATATCTACTGAAATAATTAAAAGTTTTACTAGTGCTTTTGGAGCAATTGGCGCGCTTATCGGGATTTTATTTATTATTATGATAATCCTTGCCGTTTTTGAAAATGTGAAGGGTAAAAAATGAAAGATATAAAAATACTTATTCAAGAATGTACCCTTAATTCAGAATGTTTAGAAAAGACTGCAAACCTATTTTCTTTAACCTATATTTTGTGCATAATTATTTCAATAATTATTGGAATTACCCTTTTAGGTAAATGGGTAAATGATGAATTACTTAATTTTATCGTGGGTTCTGTAGGATTATTAGCCACGATTATTCCTCTCGTTTTTAAAAACAATATTGAGAAAATACAAGGTTATAGAGAACTATCTATTGAGTTTAAGAATTTAGAACAAGACCTATTAATTCAAAAAAATAAAAAAAAACGGTTGGATAATCTTAAAAGATTAAGGCGGAGATTATGTGATTATCCCATCAATGGGTATGCAAAATGGTTAATACAAAGAAAAAACATCGAAACAGGGCTAGATAAAAAATGAACTCTCACAAAAAACTTAATGAGATTATTGAATATTTTCGGTATGAACTCGAGATTCTTAATCTGGATTACATTAAATCAGTAGATGATAGAAGATTCAATTTTAATATTTCTGTCCTATTATTCTCCGCGATTTTAGTTTTAGTTTCAGCAGTTATTTCATCTTTCTTGTCCTTGGAGTGGATAGTATTATTTCCTTCTGTTACTACGTTTATTCAAGTTCTTGTTGGGGTTTTATTGATTTTTGTTATATATGCGATAATACATCACACTTATTTTGATTGGAAATGCTACAAGCATTATTTCGATAAGAAAATACGTTTAGAAACAATATTAAGATTTTTGGTTCATTTAAAAGTAATTGATTATGGGCAGGAAGATCTGATGATAATCATAAGAAGAATAAGATCCGACTTTACGGACAACAAATATACATCAATTATTCATAAAAATAAATTTAAACTATTTGAAAAAGATAGGTTAGATGAATATATCCGGATAATTGATGAAATAAATTGCGAAATGATCAAACGTAATAAATGAAAACTAATGACCGATTCAAGCAAACTGAAATAGGAATGATTCCTGAAGATTGGGAAGTTAAAGAACTAGGAGAATGTTTTAAAGTTAATACTGGTGAGGGAGTACCGCCGTCTAAAAGATTATTAAAAGGAAAGTATCCCCTGATGGGTGGAAATGGAATTATAGGATATACTGACGACTTCTTAGTAGATGGAGAATATATTTTAACTGGAAGGGTTGGGACCATTGGAGAAGTAAATTTTAAAAGAGGAAAACTTTGGATTTCAGATAATGCGATGTATGTCGGTTCAAACAATGGAAATAACTTAAAATTTATTTATTATTTTCTCAAAAAATTTGATTTTACATTCTTAAATGTGGGTAGTACACAACCACTAATAAAACAATCTGATTTAAAAAAGTTGAAAATTCCCTCCCCTAAAAATGCAGAACAATCCGCAATCGCCAAAATCCTCTCTGGTTTAGATTCAAAAATCGAACTTAACCAAAATATGAATAAAATTCTCGAAGCAATCGGACAGGCTATCTTTAAGCATTGGTTCATTGATTTTGAATTTACAAACGAAGAAGGCAAACCTTACAAAAGCTCCGGTGGAGAAATGGTTGATAGTGAATTGGGAGAGATACCTAAAGGATGGAAAGTTGGAAAACTTCAATATTATTGTAATGAAATCACAAGAGGATTCACTACAACCTATGTGGAGAAGAGCAATCTGATTAATTTAAATCAAAAGGCAAATAGAGGAGAGTGTCTTGATAAATCAAATTATAAATATTATCCTGAAGAGGCAGATATTCCTAAATCAAAATTTGCAAAAAAAGGAGATATTCTGATAAACTCCTTAGGTCAGGGCACACTTGGAAGAGTTCATTTATTTTGGGAAGACACCAATAATGTTGTTGTTGACCAACATATAACTATAATAAGGACTAAAAAAGAAATAATCCCTGAATTCCTGTATTTATATTTGATCTACCCCCCTAATAAAAAAAGACTTGAAAATCAGATTACCGGTTCTACCGGTATGTTAATGTTGAATATTTCTAAAATCCGAGATTTCGAAGTTTTAGTACCCTCCGCCAATATAATGCAAAAATTCTCATCGTTAACACATTCAATATATTCATCAAAAACAAGGAATATAAAAGAAAATGAGAATTTATCACAAATCAGAGACTCTTTACTCCCAAAATTAATGTCAGGAAAAATAAGGGTTCCTGTTGAGGTTAGAACATGAGTTGCATTTTCTGTAAACTAGTCACCTTAATTAGAAGACAATTTAAAAGAAAAAGAATTTATTCTGATGACGAAATAAACTGTTATTATGCTTCGTTGGTAAAATGCGCAGGATTAGATATTCAGGTGGCGAATATTTTAAACTCGCAAAAGGACAAGAATTATGCTCCGATTATATACCATTTGCAACAAGGTGTTGAGAAATTAACTAAAGCGGAAATGATCTTAAGAAAAGCAATTTCCATTGATGAATTAAAAGAAATTAATCATAAAACTCCCCAAGCATTTATGTTAGAATTAAATAAAGCAATAAAGCAAAGTAAGGTTGGATCCTTTATTAAAGAATTAGTGTCTACTTCAGAATTAAAAGAAGCAGAGAAACTCATTAAAAAACAAAATAAGATAATAAATTCCAGCGAACAGGAATTAAATGGGTTATTAACCTTTTATGATGCCCAAAAAGAACAAGGAATAACTAATCAACTTTATAAAGATGCAAAAAAAGAGCTATCACCTGAATTATTAAATAATTATTCACAAGAAAGAACAGATAATTATATGAATCTTTTTTTTCTATCTTGGTGCACTTTCCCTCATGCAGAGCTCACAAGATATCCCAATAAAAAAATAAATCCTTGGGAGTACAACTCAGACAAAGGAATAGTACAAGTTATACCTCTAATTTTAAAAAAAACTAAGGAAAGTCTAAATTATATGAAAGAGAATATTAATTATAATCAAAAGAATAACAAATAAAATCACAATGAAAAAAATAATAACCGAATCGGAAGTGGAAGAAGCAACTTTAGATATCTTAAAAGAGTTAGGCTACTCAATAATCTACGGTCCTGACATCTCCGAAGGCGGTATTAATGAAGAGAGAAAATACAACGAAATCATTCTAGTCAATAGATTAAGAACAGCCCTAGAAAAAATAAACAAAGACATTCCAAAAGAAGCGATAGAAGAAGCAATAAAGAAAGTTATAAGAACAGACAGTCAAAACCAAACAGTAAACAACCAGCATTTTCACAAATATATTACAGAAGGCGTTCCAGTCCAATATAAAAGAAAAGATGGCACAATAAAAGATGATCATCTAAAACTTTTTGATCTAAAAAATATAAAAAACAACGAATTCTTAGCAATAAACCAATTTACCATTTTAGAAGAAAGAGAAAACAGAAGACCGGATATTATTTTATTCATTAATGGCCTCCCCATAGTATTAATAGAATTAAAAAACCCCGCAGATGAAAAAGCAACATGGGAAACAGCATTTGACCAATTCCAAACATACAAGGCATTAATTCCCTCAATTTTCAGATTTAATGAAATTCTAATAGCAAGCGATGGCTTAGAAGCAAGAGCAGGAACTTTAACGTCAAATAAAGAAAGATTTACTCCTTGGAAAACTATCAATGACAAAAAGATGCCAAAAACCGCGCCTCAATTAGAAGTCCTATTAAACGGAATGTTAAACAAAGAAGTTCTATTAGATTTAATCCAACATTTTATAGTTTTCGAAACAGAAAAAAACAAAGAAGGCAGTGTTAAAACATCAAAAAAGATTGCAGCATATCACCAGTACAATGCAGTAAACAATGCAGTAAAATCAACAATAAGAGCAACCAAAGAAGATAAACGGGCAGGCATTATCTGGCATACGCAAGGTTCTGGAAAAAGTTTAATCATGGTTTTTTACGCAGGAAAATTAGTTTTACAACCCGAACTAGAAAATCCAACCATCATCCTTTTAACAGACAGAAACGATTTAGACGACCAATTATTTGGAACTTTCAGCAGATGTCACGAACTATTAAGGCAAAAGCCAAAACAGGCAGAATCAAGACCAGAAATAAAAGAATTATTAAAAGTATCATCAGGCGGAATAATCTTTACAACAATACAGAAATTCATGCCAGAAGAAAGAGGAAAAAAATACCCATTACTTTCAGAAAGAAATAATATTATAGTCATAGCTGATGAAGCTCATAGAAGCCAGTATGATTTTATTGACGGATTTGCAAAAAATATAAGAGATGCCTTACCAAATGCTTCATTTATTGGTTTTACAGGAACGCCGATAGAAAAAGCAGATAGAAGCACGCCGGCAGTTTTTGGAAAATATGTCGATGTTTATGACGTTCAGCAGGCAGTAGAAGACCAAGTCACTGTAAGAATTTACTACGAAAGCAGACTGGCAAAATTAGAATTAAAGTTAGAAGAAAGACCAAGAATAGATCAAGATTTTGAAGAAATCACTGAAGGTGAAGAAACAGAAAATAAAGAAAAGTTAAAAAGTCAATGGGCAAAATTAGAAAAAGTAGTAGGTAGCTCAAGCAGGATAAGAAGAATAGCAAAGGATATAATAAACCATTGGGAAGAAAGGTTAAACGTTCTTGACGGCAAAGCAATGATTGTTTGCATGAGCAGAAGAATTTGTTTTGAATTGCATAATGAAATCGTAAAATTAAGGCCTGATTGGTATAATAAAGAAGATAACAAAGGCATCGTAAAAGTTATAATGACCGGCTCCGCCACGGATCCTGTTGATTGGCAGGAGCATATAAGAAATAAAGAACGAAGAAAAGCCATTGGTGAAAGGATAAAAGATCCTTCAGATCAAATAAAACTAGTAATTGTCAGAGATATGTGGCTTACTGGGTTTGATGCGCCGTCTTTGCATACAATGTACGTTGACAAACCAATGCGAGGACATGGCTTAATGCAGGCAATCGCCAGAGTAAATAGAGTTTTCAAAGACAAGCCTGGAGGATTGATTGTTGATTATATCGGAGTAGCTTATGAATTAAAGAAAGCACTATCAGATTACACAGAAGGAGATAGAAATGAAACGGGAATCCCTCAAGAAGAAGCAGTCGCTTTAATGCAAGAGAAATATGAAATCATCTGTGGATTAATTCATGGTTATAATTACAAAAAATTCTTTACAGTAACAACCAAAGACAAAATGACGGTTATAATAGAAACAATAGACCACATATTAAAACAGGAAAAAGGCAAAGAAAGATACTTAAAATGCGTTAGCGAATTATCAAAAGCATTCGCCCTTGCTGTACCTCATAATGAAGCAATCAAAATAAGAGATGATGTTGGATTTTTCCAGGCAGTAAGGTCAGCAATTGTTAAGAATACTGAAATCAAAGGAGAAGGTTCAGATAAAGATTACGAATCTGCAATAAAACAGATCCTTTCAAAAGCAATAATCTCTGACCGGGTTATTGATATTTTTGCAGCAGCAGGATTAAAAAAGCCAGATATTTCTGTTCTTTCTGAAGAATTTCTAGAAGAAGTAAAAGAACTTCCGCAAAAGAATTTAGCATTTGAAATGCTTAAGAAATTGCTCCAAGATGAAATAAGAATTAGACAGAAGAAGAACCTTATTCAAGCTAGATCTTTCACGGAGATGTTGGACAAAGCAATTAAAGCTTATACAAATAAAAGTGTAGAAACCGCAGAAGTAATCGAGCAGTTAATCGAACTTGCCCGAAAAATGCGGGATGAAAATCAAAGAAATAAAAAATTAGGATTAACCGAGGACGAAGTAGCGTTTTATGATGCTTTAGTAGATCATGATGGAATTAAGGAAGTTATGGGTGATGAAAAATTAATGATTATTGCCAGAGAGCTTGTTGAAAGCATACACAAAAGTGTAACTATTGACTGGACAATGAGAGAAAATGTTCAAGCAGACATGAGAGTTAAAGTAAAGAAAATTTTAAGAAAATATGGTTATCCTCCGGATAAACAGCAGAAAGCTACCGATACTGTTTTAGAGCAGGCTAAACTATTGTGTAAAGATTGGGCTGAATCAAAATAATAATCTATTATTACAGATTAATTAAAAATATCTTAGCTATTTCTCGGCATATTTTAGATAATCTGGATCCTCTATTTTTAACTTCCTAACCAGAGATCTAAATTCACCATAGTCTATCTTTATTTCAGGAAATTTACTAATAAATATATCATACAAGTCTTTAATATGATTTTCATAAGCATGCCATTCCCATTGAGACAAGGTTTTTATCTTTTCAATTGTTTCTCTTTCCACTGTTTTCAGGGTTTTCAGTATTTTGTAAACCGGTTTGATTTGCCTTAACGCTCGGATTATATCTTTTCTATCTATTTCAATATAAAGTAAACAAAGACAAGGTAGCTCCTTGCCATTAAAGTCAATAAGTTGCTGGGCAGTATTTTCCATCTCTTCCAGTTGTGAGTAATTAAATCTATTTGCCGAATATCGTTCTTCATACCAATAGTTGCGGTAATGAGACCAATGGTGTATCGGTTTTCTATACCCGTCAAAAACATAATATCCATCAGGAAGTTTATTTATCTCTTGGATGTACTTTTCTTTTTCTCCATTGGGGAATGCTAAGAATTTTTTAACTGCTGGTTTTTGTATTGCATATATTCCAAAAGCAAATCTATTCTCATTCAAATAATCCATTGTTAATGTAATCTCATTAAATAATTCCTTTTTAGTTAGTACCTGAGAAGTCGGCAAAATCATCCAAGGCTCGAATTTGCTTATTTTAAACACATTATTTCCTTCAGTATATTTAATAAAATCATAAACTTCATCACCTTCAAAGAATTTTTCAAATTCATTATAAACATTAATAAGTTCTTTCTGTTTTTCTTTTAGTGTCTTTTCTCCTTCTTTAAAAATATTTTCTTCTTTTTCTTCTGGATAAGGTAGATAATATAATTCAAAATATTTTTTTAATATTATGATTTCTGCATCGCTGTGATTACCAACTTGAAATAAAACTTTTTTATTGTTATTATTTCCTATAACGTCAATTCTCTTTTTCCAGGATTTTTCTTCCCAACTATATGAAACCCACTGTTCTTTTTTAATCTCATCTTCCTTGAAACCAATTTCTTTTAGCTTTCTAACCGCTTCCTCTTTCAGCTCTTTATGCCTAAGGCTTTCAGTCATTTTATATATTCAAATTTATTTTTAATAAAATATTTAAATCTATTGTATTATAAATAATCTTCAATCCCTCTTCAAACAATCAACTCCGTTCATAAACATCAAAAGAAACATTAATAAACTTGCATAGTTATGATTTTATTCAATGCCAACCTACTCACATTCAAGAATCAGCACGTTTGAAACGTGCCCATTGCAGTATAAGTACAGCTATATAGATAGAGTAGAGACAGAGCAAGAGTCTATAGAGGCATTCTTAGGCTCAAGAGTCCATGAAACCTTAGAATTATTGTACAAAGACTTAAAGTTTGAAAAGTTAAACACTCTGCCTCAAATCTTAGAATTCTTCAACAAAACTTGGAATGAAAACTGGAATAATAATATCAAAATAACAAGAAAAGAATACGGCAAAGAAAATTACAGAAAGATGGGGGAAGCCCAAATAACCGATTATTACAATAAATACCATCCTTTCAACCAAGGCAAAGTAATAGGAATAGAGACTCAAGACATCTTGGAATTAAATAATCATTACAGCTTCCACATAAGAATAGACCGTTTAGTGGACAGAGGAAACGGCATTTATGAAATTCACGATTACAAAACATCTAACCAGCTTCCAAAGCAATCCTACCTGGACAATGACCGGCAGTTAGCTATTTATTCATTGTGGGTCAGAAACAATTTTAAAGATTTCAAAAAAGCAAGGCTGATTTGGCATTTTTTGTTGTTCAATAAGGAAATGGAGAGTTCTAGAACGATAAAGCAATTAACCAGCTTAAAAGAAGACATATTAAAGAAAATAAAAATAATTGAATCAGCAAAAGTCTTCAAGCCAAAAAAGTCAAATATATGCGGCTGGTGCAGATTTCAGAATATCTGCCCTGTTTGGGGCCACGAATTAGAATTAAAGGAAAAAACAGTTAATGAATACTTAAATGATCCCGGCGTAAAATTAGTCAACGAATATGTAAATATAAAAAACGAATTGAAAGAGTTCTCAGAAAGCGCAGAAATAAAGCTTGAAAAACTAAAAGAAGCGTTAATCAACTTCTGCAAAAAGAAAGATTTGGAAGTCGTAGTAGGATCAGATAATGAAATCTCAGTTAAAGAGACTGAATCTTTGAAATTCCCGGGTAAAAACACGGAAGAAAGGGAGAAATTACTGAAAGTATTAAAGAAGATGAAAAAATTAGATGAAGTTACCGATTTGGATATCTGCGCGTTAAAGAGAATCGTTGAAGAGCAGGAATGGGATAAAAAAAATCTGAAGAAATTAGAGCCGTTTGAAACAAGGGAAGTCTCATTTAGGCTAAGCGTTAGAAAAAAGAGAGAAGAATAAATCATAAATAGCAGCTGCTCGGTAAAGCAATTCCTCAAGAATTAATAACCATCAGCTTAATCGTTCTACTGTTCGACCTTAACCAGAATATGTTTGCCTTCGTGCTCTATTTCCAGCTTCTTGATATCATTGATTATTATATCAGAGCCAAAAAGCATATAGTTAATCTCTTTAGGCCCGCGAATGATTACCTTGTGCGCATTTTCAAACTCTTTAATATCCAAAGGCTCTTCTCCGCCCAAATGAGGATTATTGATATTGAAGAAACTTATAAGGCAGCTGTAGCTGACATCCTGGACAACTTTTCTTCTGCTTATTATTATTGATTTAGCTTGTATTTCCATATTAATATACAAAATTTGCGTATAGACTTTTAAATCTTTTGGATTATTGGTGTCTATCGCATATATCTTATTACGAAAATCCTTTTATAAGCCCCTTTATCCAGATTAATCATGAAATTCGTCCACTGCGCAGACTGCCATATCGGGGGCTGGAAAGAGGAAAAATTAAGAAATTTAGGCATGGAATCCTTCAGGACAATGATTTCTTTCTGTATAAGCGAGAAAATAGATTTCTTGCTTATTGCGGGAGACTTATTCAACACAGCTTTGCCGCAAATAGATCTAATAAAAGAAACAGTCTCAGAATTAAAAAGATTAAAAGACCAAGCAATCCCAATTTACATGATTCCAGGCAGCCATGATTTCTCTCCTTCTGGAAAAACAATGCTGGACGTTTTCGAAAAAGCAGGATTGATAATAAACGTTTCAAAGATGCAGGAAGTTGACGGAAAAATCAATTTGGCTTTCACAAATCACAAAGACATAAAGATAACAGGCATATATGGCAAGAAGGGAGGCTTAGAAAAGACATTTTACGAATCATTGGATCCCTCTTCATTAGAAAAAGAAAATGGTTTCAAGATTTTTATGTTTCACACAGCCTTAACAGAATTCAAGCCAAAAGATTTGGAAAGTTTAGATTCATTATCTGTTGCTTCATTGCCGAGAAATTTCAATTATTATGCAGGGGGCCATGTTCATTATATTTTTGAGCAGTTAAAGGAAGGTTACGGTTTAATCACATTCCCTGGAGCATTATTCCCGAATAATTTTAAAGAGTTAGAAGAATTCAAGCACGGCAGTTTTTTCATTTTAAATCTAAACAACGGAATTTTAAATCATGAATTAAAGAAAATAAAATTAAAAGAAGTTTTATCGCTAGATATAGATATTAACAACTTAACGCCAATCCAAGCACAGGAAAAAATAATAGCCCTAATAAAAAATTCAGAAATAAAAGATAAAATAATAACATTAAGAATCCACGGCATTTTATCAAGCGGAAAAAAATCAGATATAAACTTAAACGAAATTTTAGAGCAATTTAATGAGGCATATATCATTCTGAAAAACACTTCAAAAGTTACAATGAAAGAATTTGAATCTCATGATATAGAAATCAAGAATATTGATGAAGTCGAAAATACCCTAATAGAAAAATCAGAATCAAATCTAAACATAAAGAACATGACAAAAGAGCAGCAGTCCGAATTAGTGAAGCAGATGATGGAAATTTTCAACAAGGAAAAATTAGAAGGTGAAAAGAACGCAGATTTTGAATTAAGAATCTTAGAAGAGGCAAATAAATTACTATGAGATTAAACAGCATCAAATTAGAGAATATCCGGAGTTATAGATTTCAGGAATTGAAATTCTTAGAGGGCATAACCTTATTATCCGGAGATATTGGTTCCGGCAAATCAACAATCTTAAAATCGATTGATTTCGCTCTTTTCGGTTTGAGGAAAGGCGAATTATCGGGCTCAGATTTGTTAAGGCATGGAAAAGATTCCGGCTCAGTGGAATTAGATTTTAACATAAAAGAAAAAAATATTATAATAAAACGAACCCTGAAGCGTTCGCAGTCTTCAGTTTCCCAAGATGCAGGTTTCTTGATGGTCAACAGCCAGAGATTGGATGCAACGCCAATAGAATTAAAGCAGCATATTTTAGACCTATTGAATTATCCAAAAGATATGCTCACAAAAAAATCAATGATTTTTCGCTACACAGTTTACACTCCGCAGGAAGAGATGAAGCAGATTCTTTTATCAGATAAGGACTCAAGATTAGATATCCTAAGGAAAGTTTTTGATATCGATAAATATAAAATAATCTCAACAAACTGTGAATTATTCTTAACCTCCTTAAGGCAGAAAAAGCGCGAATTAGAATCTTTCACTCAAGACTTAGAGCCAAAATTAAAGCAAAGAGCAGAAAAAGAATTAGAAATAAAATCGGTAAAAGACTCTTTAATCTTAGCAGAAAAAGAGGTCAATAATCTAAGAATAATTTTAAATGAAAAGAAATCCGCATTAGATTTAATATCAAATAAAATAGAAGAATTAAACGTAGTAACAAAAGAATTTGAAATAAATGAAAACTCATTAAAACATAAGGAATCAAGCCTTAAAACATATGAAACAACAATAGAAAGATTGAATCAGGAGCTAAAATCGATTAACTTAGAGATTTCTTCTATGCCCGATCAAAAAAATATAGAAATAAGCCCCGAAGAATTAGGAAAAAAAATTCAGGAGCATGAAACCGATATTCGCGAATTAAGAGATAAAATTCAGGAAGCTAAAGTTCTCATTGCAAGGTCCAAAATGACCATAGACCAAGTTTTATCTTTGCAGAATTGTCCGACATGTATGCAGGCCGTGACTCATGATTATAAAACAAATATTTGCGCAAAAGAAAATTCCTCAATAGCAGATAATGAATCTAAAATAAAAGAATTTGAAATAAATGAATCTCTCCTCGCAAGAGAGCTGATAAAGAAAAAAGATGAATTGGATTCTTTAAAGAAAGCAAGGCATTCATTTGAATTAATCTCATTAAAAAGAAAATCTTTTAATGAAAAGCAGGAACAGAAAAATATTTCAATCAACGATTCAGAAATAATTAAAAAAGAAATTTTAAATCTTAAGGATAAGAAACAGAAATTAACAATAGATTTAGCGCGCCTTAAGGATATCCATTCCCTGCATGAAACAAAAAAGCAGGAATATGAACTGGCGGACAAATCATTAAGGTCTTTAGAAATGAAGCATTTATCATTGGCAAAAGATATAGAAAATTTAAATTCTTTGGTTCAGATATTAACAATAGACATAGAAAATAAGCAAAAAGCAAAAGTTCACATAGAAAATATCATGGAAATGCATCACTGGATCTCAGAATATTTCATCAGTTTAATGTCAGAGATGGAATCTCAGGTTATGAAGAAGATTCATCTGGATTTTGATCAAAGTTTCCAGCGCTGGTTCTCCCTATTAATAAGAGAAGACCTGATTTCAATAGCATTAGACGATGATTTTACGCCGTTTATACAGCAGAATGGCTATGATGTTGAATACAATGCATTATCAGGTGGAGAAAAAACTGCAATAGCTCTGGCTTACCGTCTAGCGTTGAATGAAATAATCACAAGCATCATGAGCAATATAAATACAACGGATTTATTGATTTTAGATGAGCCGACAGATGGTTTTTCATCGGAACAATTGGAAAGATTGCAGTCAGTTCTTAAAACTTTAGCAACAAAGCAGATTATTTTAGTCTCTCATGAAAATAAAATTGAAAGCTACGCTGACAACTTAATTAAATTAGAAAAATTAAATCATGAAACTATTTTTAATTAGTGGTAAGTAATCAAAATAAGTAATTTGTCTAAAATGAAACACAACTCCGGGATATCTTTATATATTTGTATATTATTGAAATTCTAATACATGTTTTTAAAAAACAAACGTTCTTACAAACCAACAGGGGGGAAATAGATGGTGACACTAGGCCGTGATTTATTTAGTCATATGAGTAAAGTTAGAGATGGTGAATTGAGGTTCGAGAATATTTTCGAATCATTAAGAAGAATGATTCTTGTCGAAAACAAAGTTGAGAAAATTACTACCAACGGCAAATCGACATTTGATTTCGAAGTATTCAGAAAGGGCCGCAAGCATCCAATAGGAATGTATGATGAACTTAATAGTTTAGTTTCTTTCATTAAGGATGCCGCAGAAGGCGGTTCTTCCAAAGAGATGGCTTTCGTTTTAGTAGGGGAGCCCGGTAATGGAAAGACCTTCCTGGTTGAATATCTATGTAAGGCTTATCGTGAATTTTTGAGTGAGCCACAGAATATGAGGTTCTATTTTCAGCTTAATCTTCCGCAGAATATGAAAGGTTACGGCCGTATTGATACCATTGAATCCCAGACATACGAGGATCCAATGATCTTGGCAATGAATCTTTTCAATACAACTGATGAAAACAAGGAATTTCTTTCTAAGAAAGGATTTAATGATAAGCAGATAGAAAGGCTATATGAAAACTATAGGTCCCTTGGTGCTGATACAGCATTCGTTTTAAAAGATTTAAAAAATCTTTTCAATGGCGACATGAATCAAATTTTTGATTCAATTGAGCTTTTCCCCGTGCCATTAATAGAATCGTTAGGTACAGTTACTGGGAAATATCCTGCCAAGGATAAGATTACATCATCGGCCGCAGATCTATTGGGGCAGGAGTCAGTAGGCAGGCTTTTGCACTTGACGAAACCAGGTCACCCCTACCTTTTTGATTTAAGAAAAGGAGCATTAGCAAGGGTTGCTGGTGGCGGAATACATTTCTGTGATGAGATGTTCAAGAACAAAAAGGATTTAATCCAAGTTTATCTCGGGGTTATTCAAAATCGTACAATTGAGATTGATGGATTCAAATGGCCTTTGGATACTTTGATTATCGCTACAAGTAATAACCATGAATTTAATGACTTTAAGGGGCAAAATCAGGAAGCGCCTATTGTTGACCGTTGCAGAATAGTTTACGTTGGTCACAATACAAATTATTTGCTGCAAGATCAGCTTACTAGATATTGTCTTGGCAGTAAATTAAAGGAAACTTTCTTGAATGAGAAAATGCATGAGGATCCTAATCTAAACCTGGCTCTCTCGGTTGCAGTTACTTTAACAAGATTGCCTCGTTCAGAAAAGCTGACTCCAGAAGAGACCATGAAGCTTGCAGCAGGAGAAATTGCTGGTGACAAAAGCATAAAAACATTAGCTGAAGTTGTCGCTACATTGAGTCAAGATCCAGATATCACAAGGAGATTTGGTCAGAAAGGCATCGGTCAAAGAAATCTCGGCAGAACAATACAATTAATGCTTGAAAGTGCTGAGACTAATGAAGGTAAATGTCTTTATGCAGGTGATGCATTCGTTGCTCTTGAGCGTATCGTTTTGGATTATGTTAGCGATGCAAATGAGCGTACAAAATTCCTTGAAGATATTAAGCTAGCAGCAGGGATATTCAAGAAACAAGTTAGAATAGCAATGTTCAATGCATATATGCAGCAGCCAGATGCAATAAGGCGCGATGTTCTTAATTATGTGAACATGATTATTGGTATCGATGCGGAGAATTTAGGCCAAGATAAAATGTGGAAATATAAAGATCCACAGACGAACGAAATAAAAGGCCTAAAAATCGATGAAAGATACATCAAAAGTGTTGAAGAGCGTCTTGGTCTAAAAACAGACACCCAAAGAGAATCATTCAGAGGTTCAATTAGAAAAATATATGGTCAAAAAATGTCTCTAAAACCAGACTATGATTTTATGGACAATGTGGAGCTGGTCGATGCTGTGACAAATGTCCGTCTGAAATCAGATATAGGCAGCGCAGGCAGTTTAATTGGCGCATTGTCAAACAGATCCAATGAGGATAATCAGAAGCTTTACGACCGTATGTTGACCACAATGACTCAGAAAATGGGTTACTGCGACACATGTGCAAAGAAGACAATCGAATATTTTTGCGTAAAGGATGAGGAGTAACCGATTAAGAAGCTAGAAATGTGGTAACATGATAGACCAAAAAGCGTTCGAGCTTTACATGGACCTTAAGAATAAGGGTCTCATCGATCCTTCCATGGATAAAGCTATAATGGAAGAATTGTCTTCAGGGCTTAGCCACAGCTTCATTTCTTTGCCCCCATACAAAAATTATTTTTTGCCTTCTTTTTATAATATGAGTGATATCAACACTCTTATGAAGAGGCGTTCGCCTATTTTCAATGCATCTGTCGCTTTAAAATCTCTTGACGATCTTCTTAAGAGAGATAAAGAGCGTGAAGAAGATGGATTCCCAAAGAAAATAAGATTAGGTAAAATGATTCGTCCTGTCAAAGGGGGCAAAGATCGTTTCGTTGTTGTCCCAACAGTTGAAGAAGAAAAGTTTTATCATGACAACAGCGTAACTGAAGATGGAGAAGACGACGGCACAGGCGGAACAGGGGGAGAAAAAGAAGGAGAAATTATTGGAGAGAAGCCTTTGCATCAGCATGGTCCAGGCCAAGGCGGTCCAGGCCAAGGCGAAGGTGGCGAACATGACATTTCATCAAACGCTTATGATCTTGGAAAAGTTATGAAAGACAAATTTAAATTGCCTGATTTGAAAGACAAGGGCAAGAAAAAAGCGGTTAATAAATGGGTATATGATCTTACAGACCGTAAAAAAGGTGCAGGTCAGTTGCTTGATACTAGAGCAACAATATTTGAGATAATAAAAACAAATCTTTCTCTTGAAAATATTGATATTGATGATATTGATATAACTAAGTTTATTGTTTCTCCGGATGATAGTGTTTACAGAGTTCTATCACGTGAACGTGACTTCGAATCCCAAGCAGTAGTCTTTTTCATTAGGGATTATTCTGGTTCGATGCAAGGTCCTCGAACGGATGTTGTTGTTCATCAGCACGTTCTTATTCATGCATGGCTTACATATCAATATGATAAGCTTGTGAAATCTAGATTTATCTTGCATGATACTGAAGCTAAAGAGGTCCCTGACTTTTACACTTACTATAATCTCCAAGTTTCAGGCGGTACGATGATTGCTTCTGCCTACCAATTAGTCAATAAAATAATCCGCGAAGAGAATTTGGCAAAAGATTATAATATATATATTTTCCACGGCACGGATGGAGATGATTGGGACAATGATGGCAGTAAAGCAATACCTCAGTTGGAAGAGATGATATCATATTCAAATCGCATAGGAATTACTATCGCAAATAATGTCAATACAAAAACCACTTTACAGGGCTATCTTGAAGGATCAAAACTTTTTTCGAGATTTCCAAATAAAATAAAAATAAACTATTTGAATGAAGGTTCAAGTGAAGAGCAGATTATCGAGGGAATAAAAAAATTATTGTCTTAAAATGGAATTAATAAGTCAGCATGTAAAAAGGATAATGGAAAATTGTAAGGTGCGTGCAAGAGCAGTAGGCTTAAAATTTGACAACGAGACTCTTGAGTATATTGTTACCAACAGAGATTTAATCAATCTGATGCCTAAGCACATGGTACCTACAATTTATGACTACTGGGTTCATGATGTTGAAGTTCTTCGAGAGCGGGGTAAATATGAATTATCTCCAGGCAACCCATATGAATCTGTAATAAATACAAGACCCGCAATTTCTTTTTATAATGATAATAATCCAGACTGGTTGAATACTATGATTTTTTATCATGTTCTTGGTCACATTGATTTTTTCCAGAATAATTTCCTCTTTAAGCATACATGGTTTGATGATTTTGCAGAACAGGCGGCAAAAGATAAGGAAGTCATTGAAAAGCATAGGGCTCAGCATGGTCGTTGGGTTGATTATGTGATAGAGTTTTCAAGGAATATAGACAACCTTGTAAGTTTTTATAAGACTGCTTGCTCATTTGATGAGCTGTCTCCTTTAGATACATCTGAAAAAGTAAGTTATTATTTTGATATATTTTTACAAGATGTAAAAACAGAATCAATTTCGGAATATTTGAATGAGCTTGACAGATATAATGCAGATTTAAAAATTCATGGCAGTCATGCAGACGAAGTATTCTTTGCAGGGGTTCTCGCAAAGCATTCCGAATTTAATCAAGTCTATGCCAAATTTCAGGAAAATAAGAAAAAAAAACCATCTGATCTTTTTGAATACCTCATAGAAAATTCTGCCTATCTGAACCGCATCGAAAATGAATGGATGCTGGATGTAATGCACATTGTTCGCAATACAAGCATGTATTTCCAGCCCCAGATCCGCACAAAGATATTTAATGAAGGATGGGCCAGCTATTGGCACGAAACTTTATTCTTGCAGGATCTTCTGCATAACCCTCAATTGAAGGGTAATGAGACAAATTATGCTGTAATAAATGCAGGAGTAACTTCATTGAGCAGAGTAGGACTTAATCCTTACGCAATTGGTTTAAGATTAATTAAATACATAGAAGATATGGCTGATAAAGGGAAAATATCGCATGATTTCCAGAAGATTCAGGATAGGTCTGCCAGGGCAAAATACGATATGCATACAGGTAAAGGGCGCGAATTTATATTCCAAGCTCGAGAGTTTATGGATGATTTCAATTTGATAAATACTTTTGTGGATCAGGATTTTTGCGACATGCATGATTTATTTGTTGCAGCATCATATATTGATGAGGAGCGAGGTACAGAAGTTTTTTATGTCAAGAGCAGGAAAGCCAAAGATTATAAGCAGATGCTGATAGATAACCTTTATCATCCTCCAAAAATTACAATTGATCAGCAGAAGAGTTCTTCTCACAATCTTTATTTAGTGCATAGTTTTGAAGGCAGGCAGCTTGTCCAAGAATATATTCCCAATACGATGATGGGAATAGGTTTCCTATGGGGGGGTTCAGTACAATTGGAGACTCATGAAATTCATTCAGAGCCAACAGATGATCCTAAAAAGAAGGATACCATGGTTAATAAGGTCGTACATACAATGAGTGACGAAAGAGTTTATTCGAAGAAGGTGATTTAATATGACTCCCACAAAAACAGAACTTCGTTCAAATATCAATTCCTTATTGGATGAAATTGCACCAAAAATTGTGCCCCCTTCAAAGGGTATGCTTTCATTCCAGGATTATCTCGGGCTTTGCGTTGAACAGCCGCAGAAAACTCTTAGAGATATACTCTTATTTTTTGTCGATGCAATCAAGTATTATGTCCCAGAAGGTCACGACGAATATCCCCATGATGAACATTCTGTAGGTTTTGTAAATTACGATTTCTCTAAACTTTTTGTTGAAGACTGCGATACAAAATTCTTTGCAGACAGATTATTTGCAAATAAGTTTATGAATTTTATATCTCGACTCAAGGAAAGAGGCCAAATAGACAAAATAATGATTTTTCAAGGGCCTTCAGGTACAGGTAAAAGCCGAATGATAGAGAATTTAGCCGCTAAGATTGAGAATTATGCCTCATTGGAAGTAGGGGCGATGTATGAAATTGTATGGCAATTAAAATTTGAGGGAACACACAAGAAATCTGAATCGGGCCTAACTTCTATTCATCTGCCTTGCCTTAATCATGAGAATCCAATTTTATTTATTCCTCGGGAAGAAAGGAAAAAATTCTTAGATGAGCTGATAAAGGATAAAACTTTTAAAGAACATCTTTTCAATGATTCGTGTTATCAATGGGTTTTTACTGACAAACTTTGCACCATTTGTGAATCGGTTGTTAATGCATTATTTAAATCAGAGATATGCAAGACACCTAAAGATATTTACGATTTGATTTATGTCAGAAGGCGCGAATTCAATCGAGGTCAGGGCATTGGGATAAGTATATTTAATCCATCTGATAAAATCAACAATGGGATAATAACTAATCCCCAGAAGCAGGAGTTTCTTAATGTGCTTTTCAATGATAGTAATCTTGTAAGATATATTTGTACTAGTATGGCTGCATCAAACAATGGCGTCCCAATGGTTCAGGATATAAAAGGGGAAAATGTTACTCGCCTGATACATTTGCATGGAATAATAAGCGATAAGGTTCATAAAATCGGAGATAGTCACATAGATGAGCGTATACGTTCTCTGTTCTTTGCTGCGACAAATCCGGAAGATATGTTAGATGAGCGTATAACAAAATTAAAATCTCTTAATTCACGTGTGGATTACATAGGCGTAAACTACGTTCTCGATCCGTATGTCGAGGTGGAAATTTATAAAAGTGTTAACAATGAATCAATAGGCAATCTTTTTCTCCCCGGTGTTCTCCTCGCATTTACGAAGGTTATAGTTTCGACGCGTCTTAACGACCAGCCTAAGATTATCAAAGAATGGATAAAACATCCAAAGAACTATTCTAATTTTACTGATGAAAAGTTATTTCTACTGAAAATGGAATTATATCGCGGAATGATGCCAGAATGGATAAGCGAAGAGGACCGAAAAAAGTTTACCCCTGACATTAGGAATAGGATTATTCATGAATCGGAATGTGAAGGTCTTGAAGGGATTTCTGGGAGAGATTCGATAATCATGTTTGGCGATTTCATGCGAAAATTTGGACGCCGAAAAAAAATTAAAAAATTAATAACCATGGAGAATGTTCGTTCGTTCTTTATTGGAATGAAAAATCTTAATGTTTCAGAGAAGTTTATTGAGTCTTTAATCCATCATTATGATTCCCATGTGCTTAAGCAGATAAAGAAATCCTTATACAATGCCAATGAAGAAAATATGGCCCGCGACATTATGAATTATCTTTATTGCCTTCCATTTGAGGATACGGGTTCAAAAATTATGTGCCCATATACCGGGGAAATTATTGAGGTTACTAAAGATTATTTTGCTAATATGGAACTGATAATTCTTGGCAAGGGCAATTCCGCCTATTTAAAGGATATGCGCATTGATAACTTTAAAACATACCGTACAGAGACTTTGCAGAAAATTAATATTGAGGGCCAAAATATCGCAGAAACCCCTCAGTTTAAGAGATTGTTTGGACTTTACAAGCACAATCTTGAAGATGATGTTCTCGCTCCGTTCTTTAATAATGATCAGTTTAGAAATGCAATAAAAGACTATGGTTCAATCCAGTTTAATACATATGACGATAAGATTAAACGAGATATTGGGTTCATGATGGACAATTTACAGAAAAATTTCAGTTACACTGAAGCTGGGGCCAAAGAAGTCTGTGTTTACGTTCTTGATAAGTGTCTTGTCAAGCAATAATTTTAAATACCTTTAATTATTACTTCCTTTCTAAATGTTAATCACAAAGGAATGGAAGGAAAAGGACATCGTTAAGAGTATTCTCAGGGGGGATATTATTATATTCCCCACAGATACAATCTATGGCATAGGCTGCAACGCTTTGATTGATTCTTCAGTTAAAAAAATCCGTGAAATAAAAGAAAGAGAGGAAAAGCCATTTTCAATAATTGCTCCGTCAAAAAGATGGATAACATATAATTTTATCATAAAAAACAGGAATTATATCAAGAAGCTTCCAGGGCCATATACTTTCATTTTAGAAGCAAAACATAAAAACTTAGTCTCAAAGTATGTGAATCCATCATCAAATTCTTTAGGTATAAGAATACCAGATCACAAAATAGCAAAAGCCGTGGCAAAATCAAAAGTTCCTTTTGTTGCAACATCAGTAAATCTTTCAGGCAAACCGCACATCACAGAAATCCCACAAATCCCAAAAAAAATCGCATTAAACACAGATTTGATTTTAGACCAGGGCCCTTTGAAAAATAAGCCTTCAATAATTCTAGATCTAAGAAATAAAATCGCTAAAATAATAAAGCGTTAAATTAATTTCAAAAATTTTAATTTTCTATGCAGAGATTCAAATCTCAATCCGACATTTTTTGCAGCTAAAGAGATGTTTCCATGGCTGACTTCAAGTGCTTTCTTAAAATATCTTTTTTCAAATTCATTTTCCGCTTCTTTAAGAGTTATGTGCTCTAAAGGTAATTCCTTAACAATATCTTCAGACATTTCAGTTACAGATTTATACATATTATCTAATTTTTTTGGATGTATTATTTCCTTATATCCTCCCAAAACGGTTTCTATTATTGAACTTATAGCCAAAGATTTTACATACTCTGGTTTGTACATATCTTTTCTTCTTTTCCCTATATCGATATGACCTTCTTTTATTATTCTATGTATAGTTCTTCTATCAGTACTGCATATTCTAGCAACAGCAGAGACATCTCCGAAGTAGGAAGATAATAATTTTTCAATATAAGCTATCCGGAAAAGTTTTTTGGCTATTTTAAATTTGACAGAAGGGTCGATATGATAATCCATGAATGGATTGCTTGCCAATTTGCTGGTTATATCTGATTCCAGCTCCTTTATTGTAACACCAATTGCCTTGAGCATAGACTTGTCGATTATTGGTTTAAGTTTATCCTTCAGCACCTTCTCAAGATCCTTATCCATTTATTTGGTATGTATATGCTACGCTTTATATAAGTTTTTAAATTTAGTTTTTATTTTATCATTAGTGGTAAGAAAAGCTGCAGCGGAGGGGATATTCTACGAAAATGATTTCACTAAATTAGACCATCAGATTAAGTCTTGTTTTCTTTCAGAACTGGGCCCAGGGGAATTACCTGGCAAAAGAAGAGATAAGAAACTTTACGGGTTGATAGTTCCTCACGCAGGTTATTCTTTTTCCGGTCCTTGCGCAGCATGGGCTTATAAAGAGATTGCTGAATCAAAATTGCCCTCTGCAATAGTTATCATCGGCCCTAATCATTCTGCTATAGGCCCCAAGGCAGCGGTTTTATCTGATGATTTTGAGACTCCATTCGGCAGGTTAAAAGTTGATAAATCATTAGTTCTCGAGCTTCTTGAGAAATGTCCATTCGTCAAAGAAGATATAAAATCACATGAAGAAGAGCATTCAATTGAAGTTCAATTGCCATTCCTGCAGTTTGTTTGCATGGATAAATTAAAAGATATAAAGATTTTGCCCTTGGTAGTCTCTAATTTAAGCTACGAAGAATGCTTGAAGATATCCGAAACTTTGGCTAATTATGATCCAAATATTTTGTTTATTGCTTCCTCAGATTTTACGCACTATGGTCCAGGTTATAACTATGTTCCATTTGTATACAATGTGGACAAAGAACTCGAAGAATTAGATAACCAAGCTTTTAATTTAATACATAATTTTGACGGGCGTTCATTTTTTAAATATGGCCAGGACAAGACCATTTGCGGCCTATTGCCAATAATTATTGTATTAGAAGCATGTAAAAATTTATTTGCGAAGAAAGTCAATTTATTATGTTATTACCGTTCTACAAAGATCCATCATTCTGAAAACTCTGTAAGCTATGCTTCATTTACAATAAAATAAAAACATTTATTAATTTCTTTCAGTATTGTCTCTATTATGATAATAAAAGGGGTGAAGGCGCGCATTATTATGGATTCAAGGAAAAATCCTGCTATTGAGGTGATACTTAACACTTCTAATGGCATTTATCGTGCATCAGCACCTTCTGGGGCTTCAACAGGCAAGTTCGAAATTAGGGCTTATCCAAAAGCAGGGATAAATGTCGCTGTTGATTATTTGAACAATTTAAAAAAGTTCAAAAACTATCATGTTAATGATTTCAATGATTTCAGGAAAATAGAAAAATTTTTTAATCCTTCTATGGGCGGTAATGTTATTATTGCTTTTGAATTTGCTCTGCTTAAATCCTTGGCTAAAGGGAAGATTTGGAAATTTTTTAATCCTAGGCCGAAGCAGTTGCCTCTGCCTGTGGGCAATGTTGTCGGGGGCGGAGCACATTTAATACCTAAGAACAAATTGGATATTCAGGAATATCTGCTAATTCCCCATACCGCTACATTCAAAGAAGCAGTAAAAATAAACAATGATTTGTATAGGCTGATAGGAAAAAAATTAAAAACAAAAAGAAAGACTGACGAAGGAGCATGGGCACCAGAGAACATTTCAGATTTAGAGGCATTTGATATAATAATCTCTGTCATG
>Ga0208375_1001295_pt1 | contig 29120 bp, 33 predicted proteins | sample RifOxyD1_FD_184038 | JGI IMG/M metagenome (GOLD analysis project Ga0208375, IMG submission 184038) | Soil microbial communities from Rifle, Colorado - Rifle Oxygen_injection D1 (SPAdes) | ecosystem: Environmental > Terrestrial > Deep subsurface > Rock core/Sediment | place: Rifle, Colorado...
TGGTTTTTGCAAGACGAATATATAATGACTTATGTTTGTAATCATCCAAGGTTTCGGCAAGATAAATACCATATTTTTGAAATTCACGGGAAATATATTTATCCTCAATGGGGTTAAAGGTAAGTAATATATCGCCAATTTTCTTCGGTGTTTGCATACTAATTAAATCGGTCCATGGCGCGATCTGTTCCTTCAGTAAGTGCTATCCGAATCGCCTCTGTTCCATTTTTAATGAGGTGTTTGAGTGTTCCCGCTTCACCACGCGTAAATCTGGATAACACGAAAGAAATATCCCATTTATGCCTCCCGTGCTGTGCCCGACCAGCATTTCCTTTTTCAATATGTGACGTATCACTGTCTCCTGTACTAAATAATTTTCCTCTTCCAATACCAAGTCGAAACCTTACAAATTGGTCAGTTTTTAACTCCATTATGACGGATTCAACTCCACGGTGTCCTGCACTCCCACCTTTTTCCCTAATTCTAATCTTGCCGAGCGGCAGATCGATATCATCATGGACAATCCAAACATCAGATGGAATACATTTATAAAAATTCATGATAGTTGATACTGCCAATCCAGAACTATTCATAAAAGTAATGGGTTTAACGAGAATAACATCCCCTATTTTAGCAATCAGAGCCTTAAATTTTTCTTCTTCTTTCCAGCTCATTTGTTCTCGTGAAAGTTCTTTGGCCAATTTTTCAATGACCATGAACCCGATGTTATGCCGCGTATCTTGATATTCACTCCCCGGGTTTCCAAGTCCAACAATGAGTTTCATATAGTGGTCCCTCCAATAAATACTATAAACACCACTATCTTGCTTTGCAAGACAAGTGGTGTCATAGAATAGATATCGGCCGACATCTATTACTTCATTTTTGCAAGCTGCTTCTCTGCAAGGTCTCCAATATATGGAACTTTATACATTTCACCTTGAAACGCTTTCCACATACAAACGATCCAGAAAATAAATGCTGCAAAAGACAGGATAAGTCCGATAAGCCAGCCTAAAATTGGGATAAATCCCAATACGATATTTGCAACAAACATACCACCGAAAGCGATTGTTGATTGCATAGCGTGGAACCTCACGAATTTACTGTCTTTTTCAACAAGTAAAAAGATGACTCCAGTGATAAAACCAAGTAGATACGATGCTGCTGCCATCAAATTTTCATTTCCTCCGTTGCTTTTCGCCATTTTGATATCACCTCGCTTTCTAATTACTAGCGTACCATGATTTCTTTTTGAAGGTCAATATGAAAACTTAAAATATCCCTATTTGAACGCCAGTTGACGAAACGAGTTCTTTATCTTTCTCGCTTTTCCAGATTTTAACAACTCCAAAGACGCCATCGTAGCCGGGATCAATAACAATATCGCCAGATCGAACCTTTTTTATTCCATCAGCTATTTGAGGAGTTGACACTGCCGCAACTGTATCGAGATTTTCATCCATAAGAATATGGAATTCGTTTTGGCAATTTGCGATTAGTTTATCATAGTAAACTGCAACTTTAGGACTTGCGACTGGACTTCCAATTGCTTCACTAATTATTTCAACTAAGGGCACGAGCATGGTAAATGGAGGACGTTTGGATTTGGAATTGTTTTTTTGGTATTCTCTGGTTGCAAGTTGTGTAACGCGCTGCATTACTCCCTGCGTGAGCGGTTTCCCACACACAGAACATGTTGTTCCTTTTGCTTTGACTTCATCGGGAGTTAGCCTGATATGGCAATCGCGGTGTCCTGTGAAATGATATTTCCCTTCTTCCGGATAAAATTCAATTGTTTTAACGATGTGTGGTTTTGTTTGGTCGTTCTGATAATTTTGTAATGCCAAAGCAATTTGTGAAAACGTCAGTTCCGGCAATTCAAACACGGTTGCTTCCCGTCCCAACTTGGGACCGCTATGCGCGTCAGAAAATGACACGATGGAACGCGTATCAAGCTCTCCGACTGTCCAGTTCATATCCGGACTACTGGAAAGTCCTGTTTCAATTGCGTAAATATGCTTTTCATACGCTCCAAATGCTTCCTTTAGACTGTCAAAGCCACCCATGGATCCAAACACAGAAAACCATGGTGTCCATACGTGAGCTGGAATAATGAGCGCCTGGGGTTCAATGGATAAAATAAGTTCTGATAATTGAATAAGAGAAAAACCGAGGATTGGCCGTCCGTCTGACAACACGTTTCCCCCACGTTTTGTAATTTCTTTGTTTATTGCTTTTGCACTCGATATTGTTGGTACCCAAACAAGTGTATGAACACGTCTCCCCTTTCCCCCTTGAGAAAAAATACAGGAGATTTCTGTTGAAAGTAAAAATAACGGAGCGTCTCCAGTCTTCAGTTTTAATAGGCCATTCCCATCTTCTTCTAAATCCCGTTCAATTTCTTTCATCCACAGTGGGTGTGTCCAATCCCCTGATGCAACAAGTCCTATTCCTTTTTTTGTTGCCCACTGAGCCAATGTAGGAATGGTCATTTGGGGCGATACAGCGCGCGAAAAACGCGAATGAAGATGAAGATCAGCGATAATGTGCATATATTCTTATTCAAACAAATCTTGCATGAGAGATCGAATTTGTTTTTCTGCTTTCTTTAAAAGAGATTGTTTTACAGTAGGTTTTCTTTTAGAAAAAACGTGGCCTCCCATCGCGTATCCGACAAGATTTTTTGGTGTTTTACCTAAAAATAAAATCGGGAGAATGGTCTTCATATATTCCTGAACAACTCGAAATGTTCCTTCTTTTCTATACCGTCGAAGTGACCAGATATATAAGGTTTCCCGAATAATATCGATTGAAAACCCAATTTTTGTTGCTCGACGAGAAAAATCCTGATCCTCTAAAAACGGATGTTCTACATCATATTTCCCAACTTGATAAAACGCATCGCGTTCAACAACACTAAAAGGACCAGGAGCAGTTGTACGTTTTATCATTTTAAAGGACTCAAATAATAAATGTGTTAACACAATAAAACGTGCATCTTTATCTTCCTCGCTATCTGGAGTAAACCAAGAAGTAAGAATGTGCACGTCATGAAACTTAATATAGTGATAAATTCTTTCGAGTGTGTACGGCAATAACACTGTGTCAGCGTCAACAAAAACAAACCATGACCCTTTCGCTGTTTCTGCACCAATATTTCGTTGATGTGGTAAACTCGCGCGATCTGCAACACATACTACTAACGAGGGAAGTTGAGATATATACGTTTTGGCTATCTGTACTGTATTATCTTTTGACTTTCCGTCAACGACAATCACTTCAAAATCCTTGTTTGTTTGTACAACCAAACTATCGAGCAAATGCGGAAGAAATTTTTCTTCGTTTAGTGTTGGAATAATGATAGAAAAAAATGGTTTCTTCATAACGTGGTTCACATTATACGGTTATACTCTGGTCATTTCAAACAAGACAAAGGCGATATAGACAATAAAAAGCATAATTCCTTCACGACGGGTAATATCTTTTTTTGTTGAAGCTGCCCAAAGGAAAAACACAGATACTATGGCAAGAAGAAGAAGCGTCATCCGGACTCGTTCTATATCTGGCATTGTAAACGGACTCACAAGACAGATAATCCCCAATAGTGGTGTATTAATCACGCTTGATCCTAAAATATCTCCAAATGCAACATCACGTTTTTTTTGCACTATTGCTTCAATTGCAAGAGTGAGCTCTGGAAGATTTGTACCAAAGGTAATAAGAAATAGTCCAATGACAAATGTTGGAATTCCAAGAAGTGTTGCAGACGCTTCACCGATGGTTACAATAAACCGAGACGCAATAGCCATACCAATAATACCCCCTAATCCGAGGAGCACTGCATGACCAGCGTGTTTCACATGTCTTGCATGCTGTTCAACAGTGCTTAACACATGTTGCTCTTTGTTAATAAAAAGAAGGTGCACTATGTATAAACAAAGTAACGCAAACCCTTCAAGCCGTGTGAGGTTTCCATCCCAGATAACAATAGCAGGAGCTGCTACAACAAACGCTGACGCAGCAATATCAAATGACGACATACCATGATCGAGCACAATGCGTTTGAGAAATATCGCACTTACCCCCATAACAAATGAAAGAAGGAGTATTGAGCCACCAAGCAGATTTCCAACGGATAACTGTGGAACTCCATCTAGAACCGATTGATAGGCAACAAACATTTCTGGAATGGTTGTTGCAAATCCAAGAAGCAGAAACCCAAACAAAAAACTTTTAACGTGCAGCGTGTGAGAAAAATAGGATACCGCTTTGACGACCCAATCAGCACAACGTGCAAGAATATATCCCAAAACAATAAACGCGATTGTATATAAAACAACGATCATACAATAGACTCCTGATTATGATACATATCTTCGAGTTCTTTTGTTGTCGTTATTTGATCAATTGATTTGTCGGTTCTAATCCGGACAAGCCGTGGAAATCGTAAAGCAAATTTCGCTCCATGAATGGGAGATTTTGTGATGTCATCAGCAGCTATTTCAACGACCATTGACGGGTTAATCCACACGTCCGGTTCAAGCACTTTTTCAATTTCTTCATATTCTTTTGGCTTGTGAACTGTTGACTGTAAACTAAGAACTTTTTTTATCTCTTTCCATAATTCATCCGATACACCAGTGCCAATTTTTGTGATCGTAACAAAATCACTTCCTTTTTTCACACCAACAAGAAGTGCTCCGATGCCAAATGATGTCCGCTTCCCTTCTCCTTTATAATATCCCATCACTACACAGTCTACAGTGTCAGCGAGTTTCCCAATTTTGCCTTCTTCTTTAAACTTCACCCAGGTAAATCCCCGCCTCCCTGGTTCATACATCCCATCCCATTTTTTCACAACGACTCCCTCAAGCCCATGTTTAATTTGTTCTGTATGATAATTTCGAAGTGCTTGAATATCTTTCGTTACGATATGAGGAGAAAGAGAAAGAATTGGTCCATTGATAATTGTTTTTTCAAGAATCGCTCGCCGTTGTGACAACGGTACATTCATTAAATCTTCACCATTTTTTGTTAAGATATCAAATACAAAAAACCGAAGAGGTACGTTTTTACTAAACAGCGTTATATCATGTTTTCGTTTCCGAGTCACGGTTTCCTGAAATGGAATAATGCGATTTGTTTTTTCATCATATCCAACTGCTTCGCTATCAAGGATGACTTCGTCTGCATGAATTTGACTCGCAATGTGTGTGAGTTCTGGATACATCGCCGTTGTATTTTCTAAATTTCGTGAATAACTTGAAGTAGGTTTTCTTTTTTGATAATGGATTTGACAATTATGAAGTGATGCTAACGATGTACAATAACTCTCGTCTCGATCTATCTGAAAATCATAAAGATAAATCCGTGAATCTAATGCATGTTTTTTTGTTGTATGCATCTTTATTAAAAAATAATCATTATTTTGAACAACATAACGCTGCGTTCCTGGTAGATAGAGTTCATAATATGTATGAAATTTACCGTTTTGAGTTGCCCGAGAACGCACTTTTCTTACTCCAATTGGAGTATCAAATGAAAATCCTAATAATACAGCCATTGACGCTAATTGCCGTTCTTTAGTCGTAATTCTATTCCCACCACTATGACGAGAGGTTCCATCTGCTTCAATCCACCCTTGTAAAAAAGCTGAGAAGTGCTTTTTTGATATATTAAATATCCATGAAGGAATACTTTTTCCGTGTGATCCATTTTTTAAGACGTATCGAAATTCCTTAACTAACCAACGCCGAAAAACTGAGTCTCTCCAATAAATATTTAATCCCCCATTATGTGTATATTTTGAAACTTTATTGATCCCAAATCTTTGGTGAATTATTTGTTCATAGATCAATGCTAATTTTTTTTCTGTCACCGCATTAAATGTTAATCCTATCCTTTCACTTTGATGTGAATTATTTGAGAATCCGTCTCCTATCCAAAACCCTAAAAAGCGATAAAATTCCGTATTACATTTAATGGTTTTTTGATATCCTGCATCATCAATGAGAGATAAATCGGTTTGTGGTTTTTTTGGAGGTATTGAAATTCGTGGAAAAACAACCCAATCCTGAGGAGTTACAAATTGTGCTTTTTTCCATTGAACACTATTTCCATTTTTAACAAGTAATGGATGTTCTGAACTTATAATAAACTCTTCTCCCAACATTGTTTGCAACTTATAAAATCGCTCTCTTTTTCTTGGCAATCTTTTATGCACCGCTAACACCTTCTGAAAAGAGCCAGTGTGTGTCAACACCTCATCTCCCATTCGAATATTTCGAGCAGATATAAATCCTTTACCTTGTACAAATAATCCTGTATATCCTCCAATGCAACGCACACCATCAAATTTTGGTTCGACATCCACTTCTCCCATTTTCGCAATCATCTCCTCTGCGTCAGGTAACCGTTGACACAAAGCGGCAAGAATCGGCGCGCCTACTTTTGCACGGATGTGAGACACTCCCCGTATTCCTTGTTCCTTTACTTGAGTGGCAATATATCCAAGATCCGGTCGCACGTCGTGTGCAAGTTCAAGACGTTTTCGATTGGATTTATCGCTAGTAAGCATCCAGGAGAGTCCGTCAAGAATGGTCATATCAGAAAATCCGAGGCGAAGCTTGTTTAAAGGGATACGCGCAAGGTACCGAACCGATAATGAATCACTGGTTGAAAATAATGTTGATAATAGTTGAATTTTTTTCTCTTGCGATCCGACTCCGCCAAGATGTGCGAGTTCTGTAAGTGTTTCAAATACATCATGAATGGAAGATGTATTTTTCGTATGTTGGTTTTCGTTTGATATTTCTTCCGCTGTTACCCCAAGATCTCCAGATTTTTTGAATCGTTTCAAAACATCCGCTTCTTCTTTACTATATGCACTCGCAATTGCCCGCATCATGAGCTTATCAGCTATCCCAAATTCAATTGCTTCATACAGTGGCGCGACTCTTCCTTGTAATAAATAACATATCTCTCCTATTTCACTTGACGATGCTTTTTTAAAAAGATCAGAAAGAATAACTGTCATCTCATTCCGTGACGGTGTTTGTTCTAATTTTTGAAAGTATTTCGAAAGTTCCGAGAATAACATTTTTATTTGTTAATTTGTTAATTTGTTAATTTGTTTTTAAAGTGTATCTCACGCCTTTTGTTGATCCCTGTTTTTGAAGAATTCCCTTTTTCATCAGGTCCTTCAGTTCTCGAAGTACCGTATCTTCAGAGATCATGGGGAATAGTTCAAAAAATGCCTTATTTTGCAAAAATCCGTTTTCTTGTATAAACTCAACAATTTTAATCTGTCTCTCTGATAATGCTAGTTGTTGTCCTCCCATAGATTTTTTAATTTTTAGATCTGTTGAAAGAGACTTCACTTTTTCTTTAATACGGGTGAGTTCTATTGCCAACCCTTCAATGAAGTACTCAAGCCAATGGGTCATGTTTCCGTTTTCTGTTGCAACGCTTTGAAGCGCCTGATAATAATTTGTCGGCTCCCTGTCATAATATTCCTCAAGAGAGAAAAATCGTTTGATATTGTACCCATCCTTAAACAAAGATAATGTTGCAATTGCCCGTGCAACACGGCCGTTCCCATCAAGAAACGGATGAATGCGGACAAGTTCATAATGGGTAATACCTGCTTTCAAGGTTGGGTGCACTTCTTCAACATTTGCTTTTGAAAGCCATTGCAAAAAATCAGATACAAGAAATGATACTTCAACTGCCGCTGGTGGACGAAAGGTTATCTCTCCGGTTTGACTGTTTTTCACAACCACTTGTGACTTTCGATATTCACCGACAACCGCCTCAGGCATAAGCTTATCCGCTGTTAAACTATGGACGTGTTTTACTGTTTCATCAGTAATTGTGTCATTGTTGTATCCTTCAATAAATTTAAGAACATTCCGATAATTAAGTACTTCCTGGATATCCCGATCACGACCAACTACTTTTGCTCCGGCAAGCACCTTTTCTGCTTCAGTAAAATTCAGCTCATTTCCTTCAATGTGGGTTCCATGATGTACCGTCCTCACGATTGCCTCTTCTCGAAATTTTGCTTCCCACGCAGGAACAAGTGGTGCGTTTTCAATAACTTCTTTGGCGGCTTCAATAATACCGATATATTTGAGGATTTTATTGCTGATGGTATAGGTTGGTGAAAACATAAGGGCTTAAGGTATATAATACTTTTATGGAGACAAAAAAACAATCCAAAGAGCTTGCAAAGGCGTTTATCAAACAACTAATAGCTCTTTCAACAGCTGGTTTTGGGTTAGTTGCGGCGCTTGCCTGGAATAATGTTATCCAAGAAACAGTGACAACATATGTTAAGCCGTATTTAGCCAAAGGAAGCGGTATCATATCATTGCTGATCTACGCAATTATTATCACGCTTTTAGCTGTCATTATTACATACAATCTTACAAAGATTAGTGAAAAAATAGAACAAAAACAGTGATATCATTTTATTATGGAAACATTTACTAATTCTGATATACCCAAATCTGTCATAGATACAACAGAACTTCAACCTCACCCGATATCGAAGGGGAAAAGACATTTTTTCTTACCAATACTTCTTATCGTTTTATCAATTGCGTCCCTTTCCATTTCAACCCTGATTGTCATAAAAACTTTTTCAAAACCGTCGGTTCCCACAAGTTCAACAACTCCAAATCAATCAAAAACTCCAAATGAAACAAATACGTGCGTTGAAAAAAAATCTCTTAACTGCGCTGATGAAATAGAATTATCATATGAGTGTACTGAAGAGTACACAAAATGGGCACAGATAAATTGTCCTGATTGGACACCAGAGGAGCAATTCTGTGGCGGTATTGCCGCCAATCTTCCAGAAAATCAATGCCCCGAAGGCTATTCCTGTCAACTTGAAGGTGATTATCCAGATGCTGGCGGAAAGTGTAAAAAAACTGATACTTCACCAAACACGTTTATTTGTCCTGTAAATGGTTGGGTGACTTGTATGCCGATGTTATCTGAGGAAGCAAAACAAGGTTGCACGTCCGAAGCAATTGCATGGTACAAGAAAAATTGTCCAAATTTCCAAGGAGTTGCTCAATAATTAAGGATAAAACATTTTTTTCATCGTCTTTGGAATTTGGTTTGCTAAATCCGTCGCGTTAAAAAACGGTCCGACTGACTTGTATAATTCATCACCTGCTGCTTTATTGATTTTGCTTCCCCATACGGCAGAATCAAATGGATCATTGGTACATGCAAGTGCTGCAACAAGGCCGGCAAGCACATCTCCTGTTCCGCCTTTTGTCATACCCGCATTTCCACCTTTTATTTCTTTTGTTTCAACACCGTTAGTAACAATATCGACGACACCTTTGAGAATAATGATGCACTGATATTTTTTTGCCGCGTCAAACGCGGCTGACGCGTCAAAAACTCGCGCATATTCCTGATGATGCGGAGTCAAAATTGCGTTTGTTGGAATATTTTCCGGATGAATCATCTGCAATGCTCCTGCATCGATCACCCATTGTTTTTTTGGGTATTGAGTTACTAACGTGTTAGTTAATTCTTCTGTTTCCTTTGTCCTCTCCATTCCAGGGCCGATGAGAATTACATCGTCTTCTTCGATATATTCATGAATTTGTTCCCGATGGATAACAATTCCGTTTCGAAATTCCTCTTTTGCCTTTTGCACGATTTCGTTATTTTCAGGAACCGATGCATAGTGAACCAAATCGACTATTCGCGACGCAACCGTGAGCGACCATAAACTTGCTGCATGAAAAAGCTCAGACCCCCCAATGAGAAGAAGCTTCCCGTTTTGTCCTTTATGTGAATTGGGTTTTGGTAGATTCATTTTCATAGTCGTATTACTTTGGCAACATTATCCATTAATTGTACAACATCTTCTTCCGCTGACGTGATGATCGTTTGTTGTTTTTTTGTGAGAGCCAATACAAATTCGCGACTGTTTTCATCAAGTTCTGAAAAAATATCATCCAAAAGGAGCGTTGGTCGTTCACCTGTTTGTGATTCAATGTAAGTAAGTTCAGCGAGCTTCAACCACAATACTGCGAGCCGTTGTTCTCCGCGAGAACCAAATCGTGAAATATCTATTTTGTTTTGATTTATTTTTTTTTCAAAAATAAAATCGTCTCTTTGTGGACCAACGAGCGTTGACTTTGCTGCAATTTCTTCATCTCTATATTCTTCTAAACGATTTACTGATATGACACTCGGATCATACATGAGTTGGTACGATAAATGAGAAAATGAATAGGCATTAATTGTCTCAATATATCGTTTACGGGTTTCTGTGATATACGATCCCGCTTTTATTAACAGTTGATTCCAAAATAAAAGTTGTGATCTATTTGCTGTGCCATCACTGATCCTATCAAGAAGTGAGTTCCGTTGTCGAAGCCCCCGCTCATAGGATTGTAAATTACGTCGATATTCTCGATCCACCTGAACCAGTACGGTATTTAAGTATTCACGACGCATACTTGGACTATCTGTTACCAGTTCTAAATCACTTGGAGAGAATAACACACTTCGAAAATTCCCGATGAAATCAATGTGCCTCCTCGGCACATTATTGACGAGATATTTTTTCGAAGGTGCTTTTTGCCCATTCACTATTCCTGTTGTTATGACAATTTCTAATAAAAATTCTTCTTGTGAATTAATTCCCATTGTTTTAACTCGCGCAACTTCGTCTCCCCATGAAATGATATCACTATCTTTTTTTGCTCGAAAACTTTTTCCTGTTGAACATAAAAATATCGCTTCGATAATATTTGTTTTCCCGATAGCATTCGGTCCTATAAGAAGAGTGACGGTTGGAGAAAAACCTATATGAACTTTTTGGTACGATCGGAAATGCGTAAGCGTAATATTCGTCAGTTGCATGGAGTTATTGTACCACGTATAATAAAGATCTCATGGCGATGAAGCACACGTATCAACCAAAAAAACTGAAACGCGTCCGTACGCATGGATTTCGACAGCGCATGAAAACGCACGCAGGCCGCGTTGTCCTGAAACGCAGGCGCGCTGTAGGCCGCAAGGTACTTACTGTATAATAGATTCATGTCAGTTTCCAAACGCATTTACACTTCATCTTTTTTGTGTTTCGCATCAAAAAACAAGAATCCAGTTTCTGAATATATTATTTCTATCAGTACCAAAGTTCAAAAAAGTGCAGTAAAACGGAATCGGATAAAAAGAATTATTCGGGAGGCGCTTCGACAATTACTTCCAACATTACCTTCTCCAGTTGATTGTCGTATTTTTGTAAAAAAAGATTGTTCAGGAAAAAAAACTCAAGATGTGCTTAAAGAATTAGAAGTATTGAAAACCGTATGAAATCATTCGTGCTCACGTGTATTCGTTTTTATAAAAAGCATCTTTCTCCGTTGTTAGGCAACCATATTTGCCGGTTCACACCAACGTGCAGTAAATATACATATCAAGCAATCAATCGCTATGGTATAATTACCGGATCGTGGATGGGATTGAAACGCATTACTCGCTGTCATCCATGGAACAAGGGAGGCTATGATCCATTATGAACGAATTCTTTTTACAAATCATTTTATTTTTCTATAACAATATCGCGTTTAAAAACCTGGGGCTGACGATAATTGAAATAGCGGTTCTTACAAGACTTCTTTTTTATCCCATGTTGAAACAGCAGTTATCAAGTTCCAAAAAAATGGCAGAGCTAAAGCCCCATCTTGACGCACTGAATGCCAAACACAAAGACAATAAACAGGTTTTACAACAGGCACAACTGGCACTGTATAAACAACACGGGATTAATCCTGCCGCAGGTTGTTTGCCAATGATTCTTCAAATCGTTATCATGATTGGTCTTTTGGGAGGAATGAATAAAATCCTCACCATGGGTTTACATACTACCTTTTTATGGTGGGATATGGCAAAACCTGATGCGCATAAAATTGAAGGATTAAAATTTGCTATTCCTGGCGTTTTAGTTTTTATCTCATCAATAGCTCAATATATTCAATCGATGATGATGATGCCAATTCCTCCAAAAGTACTTAAAGTTGATAAACCAAAAGAAAAAGAGGAAAAGAAAGATTTTGCGTCAAGCTATGCAGAATCCATGCAGTCAACAGTCTGGATGTTTCCACTCATGTTTCTGTTTTTCGGTGCTAGTTGGCCATCAGGACTTGCTCTCTACTGGTCAGTAAGTAGCATACTCACAATTTTTCAACAATATCCAATCACTGGACTTGGATCATTAAAACCGCAGTTAGACAAACTTATATCTCTAACGAAACGAGCCTAGGAGGGAATAATCTATGGATAGCACAACTCAAATTCAACAACTTTCCGAGGATTTTTTATCAAGACTCAACATTGTCGGATCTGTAACAGTAGACATGGACGAATCAGGGGCGTACAGGGTCAACATCCAAACCGAAGAAACAGGACTTCTTATTGGATTTCATGGACGAACGCTTGAAAGTTTTCAAATGATACTAGGGATGATTGTCGCGAAAGTGATTGGTTCATGGCAACGCGTCTATGTAAACGTTGGGGATTATCGAGAAAAACGAGAAGAGGCCCTTATGTATATGGCACAGCGCGCATCGGAACGCGCTCTTGCGACTGGTCGACCCGTCGAGCTCTCTCATTTATCTTCTTCAGAAAGACGGGTCATTCACGTCACACTATCTGGAGACGATCGAGTAACAACAGAATCGTCTGGAGAGGGATCAGATCGAAAACTTGTCATCACTCCAAAGATGGCATAAACTGTTGGCAATGGCGCTTCACCAATTATTTTTCTACCTTACAATATTCCTTCTTCCCACACAATTAGGACTGCATTTCTGGCCCGACTGGGCACTGGTTCTTGGAAGACGCATTGATTACCTCTCGCCTACTATTTTTCTTACTGATATTACTATTCTGATAACACTCTTATTGTGGATAGGTTCTCCACATAAAATAACAAAGAAACAAGTGTTATTTTTTCTTTGTTCGTGCATCTATATTCTCTGTAATATCTATTTTAGTCCATCTCCAATGATTGTCTTTTTCCGATGGATAAAAATTATTGAATTTAGTCTTCTTGGATATTACATCATATACACAAAACCATCGCTCAAAAAAACTATTTTTTTCTTATCGATAGCAATGATATACTCTTCGTTTATTGCAATCTCTCAATTTATTCTCCAACATTCAACAGGAAACACGTTATGGTACCTTGGTGAACGATCATTTGATCAGTCAACAGCAGGAATTGCTCGAGTAAATTGGTGTTGGTTTACAACAAGCAAGTGTATTGAACTTCTTCGTCCATACGGGACATTCCCTCATCCTAATGTGCTTGCGGGGTTTCTTATTATTTCTATTTGCATGATCCTTTATCACAAAAAAAACAGCGTGTTGCATAACAGTGCGCTCGTCATTAGCGTTATCACTCTTATCCTGACATTTAGTCGCGGTATATGGTTAATAGGAATTATCGGAATCATCACCACTCTTGGACTACGGTTTAAAAAAACAATCCCACAAATATTGTTATTCATTATACTTACTTGTTTCTCTTGTATCTTCATTGCATTCCCCTATTTTTATGCACTCTTCAATAACAATGAAAGCGTTATTTTGCGAAATGAGTTATCTATCGCCGCAATAGAAATGTGGAAAAGTTATCCACTGATAGGAGTTGGATTGAATGCTTTCTTAACACAACTTCCAACGTATCTTTCTTCTCGATATATATATTTTTTACAGCCGCCTCATTCTATATATCTTCTGCTGTTGTCTGAACTTGGAATCGTCGGAGTTTCCTGCATCGGATGGTTGTTGTACAAATTAATAACAAAACTTCTTCGGTTACCAAATAAAATTCCTCTGGTCATATTACTTATGTTTGGATTGCTTGGATCGTTTGATCATTATCTAATAACACTTCAACAAGGACAACTCTTAACAACAATTATTCTCACGCTTGGTTTCCTATCCAAGTAATTTCCGTTACAATATAACAGTCATGTCAAATAAAAAAGTAGTAGCACTCAACACAATGAGTCAATTAATCGGCAAGGGCGTAAGCGGAGTTATATCATTTATTATTAGTATCATCCTTGCTAAAGCGCTCGGTGTTGACGGGTATGGAGATTTTACAAAAATAACAACGTATGTAGCGTTTTTCTACCTTCTCAGCGATTTTGGGTTAAACGCTGCATACCTTCAACGAACAGCTGATCATCCATCAACCACTCTAAAACATTCACTTCTTACTCTGAGAATCTTCATAGGAAGTATACTTATGTTGGTCACTTTGTCACTTCTTGCGTTTCTTCCTGGAACAGTTGGACAAGGATATTCAACAGTCGTGAAAATGGGAATAATTCTTTTTATTCCCTCAATCCTCTTTCAATCACTCATTACGACAGCAAACGTTTTTTTTCAAGAACGACTTCGGTATGAGCGCGCGACATATGCGCTGATTGCCGGATCGCTTTTCACTCTTTTACTTGTATATCTTTCATCGCTTATTTTTTCTTCTTCGCTTTTTTTGTTTGCGTTTGTACTTTCAAACCTTTGTGGACTTATCACTACGGCTTTCGTATCCATGAGGCTTGCAAAAAGAACAATAGGACCACTTACGCTTCTATGGAATCCAAAAGAAATGAAACAAATTATTTTTGCAGCTCTTCCACTTGGAGTGACACTTATTTTTAACGTAATCTATTTTCATGCTGACAGCGTTATTCTTACCATCACGAGATCTACCTCTGAAGTCGGAATTTACGGACTTGCCTATAAATTTTTTGAGTTCACCCTTGTTGTTCCAACATTTTTTATGAACGCAGTACTTCCTCTTCTCATCCAGGCCTATTCACAAAAAAACATGTCTATGTATAACGCGCGTATTAAAAAATCGCTTTTGCTTCTTCTTGTTGCTTCTGTTGCAATTGCAATAATCGGGTGGATTGCTTCGCCACTCATTGTATATATTCGTCCGGAGTTTGCCCTAAGCAGTGTTCCCCTAAGAATTCTTCTGTTGGGATTACCGTTTTTTTACATTTCAAATATCACCATGTGGATTCTTGTCATTAAAAAATTACGATTTCACCTGATTGGTATTTACGGAATTTCAATGATTGTAAACATTGCTCTTAATATGTATTTCATTCCCATGTATGGATACAATGCAGCTGCTTGGATAACCGTTGTTTCAGAATTTTTTATTGTTGTTAGTTCATATATAATTATTATTCTTGACAAAAAATAATATGAAAGATGTGTATCACATTCATACCGATGGGGGAGCACGAGGTAATCCAGGACCGGCAGCGGTGGGAGTGGTGATTCATAAAAATGGCATTCTTCTTCATCAATTTGGACATATTATTGGAAAAACAACTAATAATGTTGCTGAGTATAGGGGAGTGATTGAAGCTTTACTATATATGAAGAAAATATTGAAGGAAAGCAATTTTGAATTACTTTTTATTTTAGATTCGATGCTCATTGTCAATCAACTCAATGGTATATTTAAAATTAAGGAACCACATTTACGAGAACTGCATCTTCACGTCAAAATCTTAGAGCAAGATGTTGGGGGGGTAATCCGTTATACAACAGTTCCAAGAGAACAAAATCGCCAAGCTGACAAACTTGTAAATAGAGCTCTTGATGAAGCCTGATTATTCCTCATGTTGGTGTATTAATTAAATCTAATGAGACAACAGATGAGATTCTGTTGTTTTCGTTTTTTTTGTTTGACATAATGAGACCAGCATTGATCAAATAGTATGAATACAAAGACAAATTTATCGTATGAACCAGAAACAATATCTCTTCCAATTGTGCGTATTGACACGCTAGATGAAAATTATTGTTTACCACTGCGGGAATTCTTTGTTCAAAATGGGTGCCAGGTATTTACAAATTCCTCACCGTCACCTCGTGTTTCGTATCAAATAATCGTAGGCGATTGGAATTTCGTGAAACGCATTACCAGCACTGTTAAAATTGAGTCACAAAAAACATTACTACTACTTTGGGAAACGCATCCTGATGACGTTTCACTCTTTGAAACTACTCATACAAAAATTGCGCTCATTGACGTTAAACCATTAACACCAGAATTGCTTTCTTCCGTGTTATCATATTTTTTCGTTGGTTCGTCAAGTCTAAAAAATTTTCAAAAGGAAACTCCAACGAAACGGATGCTTTTAGAAAAAAATGATTCTAAAAAAGAAAAATACCAAAAATTACGTGAGGAATTGCATGATGTGAAGCATATTCAGGATTCAACAAGAATCGCTCACACAATAACATCTATTTTTTCACCTCAAAAAACAACTACAAAAAAAACGGGTCCTTACAAAAATGTCATCGTGAATAAACACATTAGTCTGTTCTTCATGCTTTTTTTTCTTATCACCCTTCCCATTTTGTATTCTGGATTGGCCTTCGTGGGGAGTATTGGATATCTCTATAAAGGTGCATTCTGCCTCCGCGCGATGAAAAATGATTGTGTTACGAATGCATCATCGTCATCACGCATGTGGTTAAATCAAAGTCATCAGGTCTTTCAGTTATTTCCACCTTCGATCAAAAAACCCTATGAACCTATCTATGTCCTTATGGATAAATGTATTGCCATAGAAGAAACCATTTCTCAAATAAGCGATAGTGCGCATATGTTTGCTTTGTCATTCTTCCCATCAACGACCCTTGCACAATCTGATGTAGCTACAGTTGTTGAAGTTGAAAAAATGAAAACTAAATTGTTTTCGCTGCAGACGGATCTTGATCTTGCTCATATAACACTTTCAAACATCATACAATCTCCTCCGTTTCCATTGTCGTATGATATATTTCATCCACTTCTATTACGTGGTGTTTTCTATATAACAAAACTTCGAGATAGCATGAACACCGCAAACAAGCTGCTCATGATGTATCCATATGTTTCAGGATATAAAGAACCAATGACAGCACTTATGCTCCTTCAAAATAGTGCGGAACTGCGACCCACTGGTGGATTTATTGGGTCACTTATGAATATCACGGTAACTGATGGCAAAATATCTCAAAGTGCAATCGAGGACGTATACACAGTAGACGGACAGCTTCGTGGTCACATTGATCCACCGATACCAATTGTTGATCTACTACATCAAGAACATTGGTATCTCAGGGACAGTAATTGGGATCCTGATTTTGAGGAAAGTGCGAAGCGGGCGTTGTGGTTTTACGAAAAAGAAACAGGGAAAACTCCTCAGGGGGTTATCGGCATAACAACATCTTTAATTGTTCAGTTATTAGAGTTGACTGGTCCGATTAAACTTGTTGATTTCAATGATCAAATCACCGCTTCGAATTTTTATGCAAAAGCAATATTTTACACGCAAGAAAACTTTTTTCCAGGTTCAACGCAAAAAAAAGATTTCTTAGGTAGTCTTTTTACAGCTCTCACAAACTCTTTGATGGGGAATAAAAACATCTCTGGAATCCGTCTCTTTGAATTATTTCAATCAGGACTACAAAAACGCGATATTCAACTCTACTTTACAAATGCCGATGCGCAACAACTCGTAACCCAATTTACCTGGGGTGGAGTATTACCATCACGAACATTGTGTAAAGACGCACCAACATCTGTTCCATGCCTCACTCATTATGTCCACATCAACGAAGCAAACATGGGGATAAATAAAGTAAACTACTTTATAAAAAGACAGGACAGGAGAGACATCACTATTGAAGAATCTGGAAAAGTAACAGAAGTGCTCACTCGAACCATAATGAATACCTCAGCGGGTGAACCGGGAACTGGAGTATATCGAACCTACGTGCGAATTTTTGTCCCAAAAGATTCACACATAACATCCTTTATGCTTGATGGAACACCTCTTGTAACAAAAAATATACAAAAAGGAAAACAATTTACCCTCCCATATGGAGAATTAGATACGACAAGCTATCCTCATTATTCTGTGCTTGCTGTTGCTATGGATGTCCCCCCAGGATCTGAACATACTATTCGCGTAACCTATGATAGAAAATTTTTTGGAATTGACGATGCTCGCAACGTAACAATAGAACTCTATGAACAAAAACAATCAGGCATTGATACGGTGCCTACACTTATTCGACTTCGATTTCCACAAACATGGACCACTTCCGAGCTTGCAAACAACGGATATCTCGAGTACAATAGCTTGTTATTGCAAGATCTTTATCTTAAGGTTTTTTTCAAAAAATAATATGAGTAAATACGCACTATCAGGAACAATACGGACCCTACTTGGAAAAAAAGTTCGACAACTTCGAGCTAAAAACCTACTTCCTTCAACTGTGTATGGAAAATCAACCAAACCAATAACAATCGCAGTTTCGCTTTCTGATTTCAAAAAACTCTACGCTCAAGCAGGGGAGACTGGTCTTATTGAACTAACTATTGATAAACATGTTCATCCAGTTCTTATCCATACAGTCCAACTCCACCCAGTCACACGGGCTATTCTTCATGTTGAATTTCATGAAGTAGATCTCAAAGAAAAAGTGCACGCAGAAGTACCTGTTGAATGTGTTGGTGAGCCACAAGCAATTAAAGATAGACTTGGGGTGCTTCTCACCCTTATTGACCATGTTGAAGTAGAAGCCTTACCAGCTCATCTTCCTGAAAAAATTACCATTGATATTTCCCACCTGACTCAAGTTGATGAACAGGTTACAGTACAAAACCTTGTTGTTCCATCAGATGTAACGGTTCTTACAGATAAAACACTCATTGTTGCCAAAATCGGCGCATTTGTTGTTGAAAAAGAACCTGAACCAGTCGTTCCAGCCGAAGGAGCAGAAACAGCAATTCCTGAGGGAGAAACAAAAGAAGGGGAAGAAGAAGCTCCAACTACACAAACGAAAGAGTCACCTCAAGAGAAGTAAGCCTACAACCCCATTTCTTTCTGTACCCGTGCTATCAGTGTGTTATTTGGATCTAACTTATTCGCTTGATGTAAATATTTTTTTGCTTCATCAAGACGTTTTAAATCATAAGATGCTTGTGCAAGCTGAACATATCCGTCTCTGTATTCAGGATATTGACTGGTAATCTGTTTCCAATAATTATATGCCCGCTCATTGGCGCTTGATGCATACTCCCAATCTGATACTATCTGCTGAAATTCTGTTTGTGCGCCTAATACGTTTGTCGCAACCATAATTTGTTTTTCAGCTGCGGCACTATTGCCTTGTGCATACAAGACCTGGCCAAAGCGAATGTAAGAATTGATGGAAAATGGATTATGTAATACCTCTTTTCTATAATTGTCATATGATTGGGGCAAATAGGAAGATGTGATGATATTGACGCCAAAAAACGCAACGAAAATAAGGCTAAAAAATATCCTTGAGGGAAATATTCGGAAAATATGCGGGAATAATTTTACCTTTATGCGTGTTAATATTGAATGCATAAATACATAATAAATCGTTATGACAAACAAAACAAGAATTCAAAAAATATTTACTCTCCTTCATCAAGCATATCCTCATGCACAAATCGCCTTACAATATCAAAACTCTTGGGAATTGCTTGTTGCAGTCATTCTTTCGGCGCAATGCACAGATAAAAGAGTGAATGTCGTTACAAAAAATCTTTTTACTAAATACAAAACACTTACTGATTATGAAAACGCAGATATCAAAGCGTTTGAACAGGATATTCGATCGACCGGGTTTTACCACAATAAAGCCAAACACATCATTGAATCAGCAAAACAAATACGAGAAAGGCTCGGTGGGGAAGTACCAAAAACCATGAAAGAGCTTCTTACGCTTCCCGGTGTAGCAAGAAAAACTGCCAATGTTGTGCTATATAACGCGTATCATAAAAACGAAGGAATTGCCGTTGATACACACGTCATAAGGTTGAGTAAACGACTGAAACTCGTGTCATTAAAATCATATGAAAATCCGGTTAAAATCGAGCAAGAACTCATGAACATTATTCCATTATCAGAATGGGGAACCATAACCTACCAACTCATTGATCATGGAAGAGCCATCTGTCAAGCCAAAAAACCTAAATGTTCTCTGTGTCCGTTAAATACGCTTTGTCCTTGTTTCAAAAAGACTTTTATGATAGGCTGTTGAGAGTTATAATCTGCCACATATAAAGGAGTCGTATGCCAAAAAAAACAGCATCTCACAAAGTTCGACAAGTAAAAAAAGTTGCGCTTCCAGAAGAATTATCCATAACTTCAACTGAAGATTCTTGTTGTTCATCACAGAATTGTCGTTTGTGTGGTATGTCTAAAACAACAAAAATTGCACTTATTCTTGGTGTTGTCATTTTGTTTCTTGTTGCTCTTAATCGCGGACTCATCGTGTCAGCAATTGTGAACGGAAAGCCAATATTCAGGTGGACGGTGAACTCTACTCTTATGTCACGATTTGGGCAACAAACGATTGAAAATATGATTACTGAACAGCTCATCGCTGATGAAGCGAAGAAAGCAAAATTAACAGTTACACAAAAAGAAATCGATGCAAAAGAACAAGAAGTTCTCAAAAGCTTTGGTGGAAACGTCACGCTCGATGAAGTATTAAAATTTCAGGGTATGACAAAGTCAGATTTTGATGAACAAATTAAACTCCAAATGATGCTCACCAAGCTTATCGGAAAAGACATCACTATTACTGATGAAGAGATTGCCACGTATCGAACCAACAATAGCGCGTCACTTGTTGCAACAGAAGAGGCAAGTATCCAGGCTGAGGCTCGGGAAGCAATTCTAACACAAAAGGTTGGAGAAAAGATTCAACCGTGGTTTACGGAACTTCGAAGCAAAGCAAAAATATTTACGTTTGCAAAATAATATAGAGACATGCACTATATGATACCTTGGTTTTTGGGAAATAGCTTCAACTATAACACTCATTGGATGTGGTGGGGAATCGGTCCAATGGTCGTATGGTCATCGTTTTGGAAAGGACTCGCACTCTGGCATGCAGCAAAACGAAGCCAACCGTGGTGGTTTATTGCGCTTCTTGTTGTTAATACTGTAGGCATTCTTGAACTATGTTATCTAGCTTTTGAAGTAAAGCTTTTTTCTTCTTCCAGTGCTCCTCCAAAGCACCCATCACGTAAGCGGTAAAGATTCGTCGTATTAGTACAATTCATTGATAATTTTATGAAAACATGGCAAAAACTGAAAACAAATCCAATATTATGGAAACAATATTTTGTGCGCGAACGGGTTATTAAAGAAGTTCGTTCATTTTTTGATGAAAGAAAGTTTCACGAAGTGGAAACACCCATTCTCATTGGAAATCCTCCAGCAGAATCATACATTGATGTCTTTCAAACAACGCTTCTTGATAGAACAAGAAAAGGAACACCAGCATACCTTTCTACTTCACCAGAAGTTGCGCTTAAAAAACTCATGACGGCAGGTATCGGAAATTGTTACAGCATCACAAAAAGTTTCAGAAATACGGAAATGCAAAGTAACACCCATAATCCGGAATTTACGATTCTGGAATGGTACCGGGTAAACACACAATACAAAACAATAATGGATGATTGTGAAACACTACTTCTCTCTATCAACAAAACGCTTGGGGATGGAAACATATTGAAATATCAAGGCAAATCTTTTGATCTATCGAAAAAATGGGAACGGATATCGGTGAAAGACGCTTTTCTGAGGTGGGCTAATGTTGATTTACTTGAATTTTTTGAAATGGAAAAGGCAAAAAAAATATGCGCAAAAAAAGGATATACAGTAGCTTCCAAAAATACTTGGGAAGAGCTGTATAACCAGATATATCTTAATGAAATTGAACCGCACCTTGGTGTTGATACGCCAACCGTTATTTATGAATTCCCAGGAAGCATGGCAGCGCTTGCTCGAAAAAAACCAAGTGACCCACGGTTTGCTGAACGATTTGAATTTTACATAGCAGGATTGGAACTGGGGGATTGTTATGGAGAACTAACTAATTGGAAGGAACAGGAGATGAGATTTCAAGAGGAACTCAAAGAACTGAAACGACTGGGGAAAACAACCTATGATTATGACAATGATTTTATTCATGCCCTGAAAGAGGGGATGCCGGAGTCAAGTGGTATTGCGGTTGGTATTGACCGACTCGTCATGTTATTTGCAAACGTGACTAATATTGCTGACACAATGTTTTTCCCGGTTGAAGATTTGTTTGAAAAATAACTAGCTTCGTGGGATAATACCAGGATTATGGCAAGTATATCGACAGCTGATTTCAAAAAGGGGATATTTGTTACCTTTAAAAACGAACCGCACCAAATCATGGAATTTCAACATGTCAATCCTGGTAAAGGATCAGCGTTTGTTCGAACGAGGCTTAAATCATTAAAAACAGGCAAAGTACAGGAATTTACGTATAAATCCGGAGAATCTGTTGAAGAGCTTCCTGTTGAAACTCATGAAATGCAATATCTGTATCCAGAAGGAGATGGGTATGTATTTATGGACAACCGGACATACGATCAAGTGACAGTTCCAAAACATCTCATTGGTGATTTTGTTCGGTTTATGAAAGAAAATGATACCTATCAAATTTTAATTCATGATGATGTTGCAGTTGGTGTCCGGCTTCCGAAAAAAGTAAGGCTTTTAGTGACAGAGGCTAATGAGGGCGGAGCAAAAGGAAATACTGTCGGAGGAGCATTAAAAGCAGTGACCCTTGAAACTGGAGCAGAAATCAATGTGCCTTTATTTATTAAACAAGGAGAACTAATAGCTATCGATCCTGAAACAGGCTCGTACGTTGAACGTGCATAACACTAAATTCTGAGTTAGCCTCCACCAGAAGAACTTTCGCCATCTTTCATAATAATATTATTATTGCATACGAAGTACACAAAAAGCAAATAATTGACATTACTGTGATAGTCGTGGAACAATGAAGATATATGGATGAACAACCTATTTCTACTCCACCTATAAATGAACCTCTTTCTTACGAAGAAACACCAATTATAAATCCTCAACCTCAGCCTTTGGCTGAAACTTTTTCTGTAAAAAAACCAAATAAAATTCTTGGGTTTTTCAAAGGCCTGCTCTTTTTTATTATTCTTTTTGTTGTTGGATTTGTATTAAGTGGGTATATCCGAGACTACTTAAGCTCAATAGCTACAAGACAGGTTGCGCCATCAGCTCCAAAATCAAACACTGATGAAAACGAATCAACAGATGCTGGTTCTTTATCATTCAAAACACCCGAGGCTACACCGACTCCAAAAACATATTCTGTGGTAAACGGATTAACACGACAACCAGTTTCTGATATTTCTTTTACGCTTCCCTCATCTGTTCTTCCTCCAATTTGTGATGGATCTGCATGCGGATCCCAAGGAACATACCTTCCGGGGGGAACCAGATTTACCATCGCCGCTCGAGGCGCTGGACAAGTATTGGCAGATTTTAGAGGAAAAATCATTAGCGATGCAGGAGGAAAATCGTTTGTTGTAAACACAACAACAATAGCTGTAAAATCTGCAACAGAATTTACGACATCTAAAGTCGGATCTACCATTGGAGGCTATGCTTTTTCCAGAATGCATGGATATATGATTGAAGTCACTGACACACTATCTCTTGAGATCAATCACTTTTCACCAAGTGGTATTACCACAGACTTTGCAGCTGACGAAATTGTTTTTAATGACATCGTAAAGTCACTGATATTTGGAGGAACACTAAAAGGAAGCGTCATACCGACAAACATCGTATATCCAACTGCTATTCCAACTATTGAACCGCTTACTCCTATTCGTTAGACTTGCGGCCAAGAGGAAATAATAAGAGGTTGATCATGTTTTCTCGGTATTTGTCCCCAAATGCTTTCTGTGACAAAAGGCATAAATGGATGAAGTAATTTCAAAATAGTTATGAGTATGTGTCGATAGTCTGCGAGCACTTGCGGGTTTTTTTTCTTAAATAACTCTTTATTTTCTTCAAGATAACTATCTGCAACGGTATGCCACGTAAAATCATAAATTGTTTGCGCCGCATCTGAGAATCGATATTTGTCAATATATTTTGTGACATCTGTAATGACACTTTGTAATTTTTTCATTATTTCTGTGTCTTTGGATTCCTCGGGTAATTCTTCTGTCACTCCTTCCATGTTCATCAAAAATAGTCGTCCAATGTTCCAAAGTTTATTTGAAAAATTGCGCATGCCGCGAACTTTGTCTTCCGATAAACTGATATCACTTCCCGGAGCTGCTCCAAACGTGAGTGCCATGCGGAGCGCATCTGCTCCGTATGTATCAACTAACGCCATCGGATTAACAACATTGCCCTTGCTTTTACTCATTTTCTGTCCATGACTATCAACAACCCTGCTATGAAGATGAATGACGTCAAATGGCGGTTTACCTGTTAAATACATTCCCATCATCATCATGCGGGCTACCCAAAAAAACAAAATATCCCACATGGTGTCTAACACTGAAGTGGGGTAAAAATATTTGAAGTCTTCGCTATCCGGAAATCCTAGAGTTGTAAGCGGCCACTGTCCAGATAAAAACCATGTATCAAACGTGTCTGTTTCCTGAATCAAGTTATTTCCATGACACGTTATACATGTATCATGTTGCAATTCATATGTTGTAATAATTGGAGCAATGACCGACTGTAATCCTTTGACTATTTCATCAAACGAATACGTTGAATTTAATTCTTCATATGTTCCGATGTTTTTTTGTCCTTTAGAGTCGATAAACGATATTTTGATGTTTTTATTGCAATCAACACAGTACCACACAGGAATCCGTGGTCCCCACACAATTTGACGGCTAATATTCCAGTCGTGTATTGTGGTGAGCCAATCAAAATATAATTTTTCAAACCGTTTCAGGGGAGCTATCTTTGTTTTTCCTTCCTTTACTGCAGTAATTGCTTTTTCAGCAAGCGGTTTTGTTTTGACAAACCATTGGGGAAGGGGGAGGGGCTCAAGAATAGTTCCGCATTTATAACACGTTCCCACGCTATGCACATATGCTTCGTCAATATGGTCCATCATGCCGCGAGCTTGCAAGTCCGAAACAACCTTTTCTCGTGCGGCTTTTACCCGAAGTCCTGCGTAGGAACCCGCGAGTGATGTTAATTTCCCATCAAATCCAATGACTTGTTTCATGGGAAGCTTGTGACGAATTCCTATTTCATAATCCGTCATATCGTGAGCAGGAGTCACCTTCACAACTCCTGTACCAAATGCCGGATCAACAGCATCATCGGCAACAACTGTAAGTGTAACTTTTCCATTTAATCCTTCAAATTCGATTTCTTTCCCAATCCACTGAGTATAGCGTTTGTCTTTTGGGTGCACTGCAACGGCAGTATCGCCGAATTTTGTCTCAGGCCTGGTAGTTGCAAGAATAAACGGACCGTATTTCATATAATAGAGCTTGTCTATTTGTTCTACGTGTTTCACCTCAAGATCAGAAAAACTGGTCCCGCATTTTGTACAGTAATTCACTAATTTTTCTGCTCGATAGAGCAGTTTATCTTCATGGAGTTTTACAAATGTTTTTAGTACCTGTTCTATGATCTTCGGCTCCAAACTATAGTGGTAGCGCGTCCAATCAAGAGAAAATCCTAATCGTTTCATCTGATCAAGGTTAACGGTTTTATTCGCATCCACAAATTCAGCGATCATTGTATATAAAGTGTCGCGGTCATAATCAAAGCGGCTTTTTCCCTCTTTTGCAAGTTTTTTTTCAAATACAAATTGCGTTTCTATCCCAGCATGATCTCCACCGGGAAGCCATAATGTTGGATCTCCCTTCATTCGATGATAACGAATAAGAATATCCTGCACAGTAAACATTGCATGCCCCATATGCATGGGATCATTGGCATTGGGAAGGGGAAGAAGAATAGAAAAAGGTCTCTTTTTTAAATTAATGGTCGGAGTAAAATACCCACTTGCTCCGCCGTAGCCAAGCGAAGGCGAGCCCTTTTCCCACAGTAAATACACATCCTGTTCAACTGTTTTTGGTATATATGCTTTATCCATATTAAGAATTAAAGGCATGTGTTCCAATTTCTCTTTCTGTCATTTGTTTACGATGTGGACCTCTACCATGTGGTTGACCAAAAAATTTTTTCCACCGACTACCTTTTACACCATTACGAAGTGGTATAAAAATTCGCTTCCGTCTTGACCATTCAACATTTATTTCTTCGGCTTCTATTTCAAGTGGGTGAATAGCGTCTTCTTCCATGAGGCAATTGTATCGAAGAGACGAATGGGGAGCAAGCAGGTTATAATTCCTCAAGCTTTACGTTTTCAGATTGCTTGCCCTTGACAAGCTCGAGGTATTTTTCAGTGGTCGAAAGCCGTTTGTGACCAACAAGTTTTGAGAGTGTTGTGATGGGAGTTCCCGCCATTAAATGGTGAGCGATAAAGGTATGTCGAAGATCATTCACTTTTGCTCCTTCAATTCCGGCAATCCTGAAATACCGATCAATTGCGGTTCTAATATTCCGAATTAAAAGCGGTCTACCGGTTTTTGTGATAAACAGTGCATTGCTTTTTGTTCCGTCTCCCCGAATAGCAAGGTATTTACTGGCTGCCTCCTGTGCAGCTTTATTCAGTGGTACATTTCGTTCTTCATGTCCCTCTTGAGAAGCGATATGAAGTTCATTTCCTTTCACGTCACTTGTTGTAAGCGCCGCAAGTTCTCCGATGCGGACACCAGTTTGCAAAAATAGCTCCACAATAGCATACATGCGCACGTCCCCCCTACACGCATCCCGAAGCGCACGATATTCAAGTTTGGATAAGATCCGCGGAGGCTTGACTTCATACTGCGGATGTTCTATTTCAATTGCCGGATCTGCGCTAATTTTTCCGGCACCCTTAAGAAATCGAAAAAACGTCTTTATGGAATTAATCTTCCTGGAAACTGACTTCGGAGTATAGCTGTCACTTGTAAGTTTCTTGAGAAACGCGGAAACTTCATCAAAGGTCACTTCTTTGATAGACTTTTTCCCCATGGACTCCAAAAACGCGATCATTTGCTCGATATCTTTTTTGTATGCTACGATGGTAGCACGAGCACGTTTCCGAGAGCCTAGGTATTCGATGAATTGATCATTGGTGGCTTTAAAATCTGTACTCATAACACATAATTTTGGAGCAGGGGAATAGGATTAAAGCCTATAATATCATAACTATGTAGCTTGTGCAAGTGCGAGAAATGAGAGTAATATGAGTCATAAACTACGTATATCACTTCTCCCAATAGCAGCCATTGTAGGACTTCTAGTGACCATATTTGGGCTTTCTCAGTCGGTTGTGCGACTGATAGGTCGAAAAAGCATGTTGAAGGTAAAACAAGAAGAACTAGTGAGACTTCAGAAACAACAGGAAAATCTGCAAAACAAGCTCAAACTCGCCCAAACACCTGAGTTTATTGAAAAAGAAGCCAGAGAAAAACTCAACCTAGCAAAAATTGGAGAAACGATCATACTCGTTGAAGAAGGAGAAACCCAAGCGCAAACGAGTCAAAAAGAAACAACAATTATCCCAAACTGGAAAAAATGGTGGCAAATGTTTTTCTAATTTCGTACAATACGTACGTTTGCCAGCGTAGCTCAGTGGTAGAGCAGCGTCTTCATAAGGCGTGGGTCGCAGGTCCGAGTCCCGCCGCTGGCACTTTTTAATTCGTAATTATGTGAACCCTTGCCTGAAGAAGATTGGTGGTCGCTCCGAGTTGTGACTTCATTTGTACTTGATACAGTTTATTTCCACTATCTAAGGCAATAGCGGATGAAGTCAAAAGTTCCGGGCCAGCATTGGCAAGCGTCATTTCTGAATACCACACAGGGTGTTTATCTGTCGCGTTAAAAAGTCGTACGGAGGCGGTACCCGACGGAACACTGACGCTTGCTTCGAATGTTACTTTTTTGAATTTTCCATAAAGCTTGGTGTCTATATATGCAGCTGCCCCTTTGACATCAGTCCAATCGGTTGAGCCAACTGTTCCTGTTCCAAGCGGAACATAAAATTCCTTAACAGTGTTTACTGTTGCGACAGTATCCGTTGTTCCAAGAACGTTTCTGTTTGTTTGCCGAATTAAAAGAAACATGAGAACAATAAGACCAAAAACAAGAAGAAAAACCAAGACAGGGGTGTTTGTGACAACAATAGTTTTCTTCGATTTCATAGTCTTGTTCCAGTATATCAAACAATTAATAATTATCCATTTCTTTTTACCCCCTCTATCCAGCCAAGAATTTTCCGCAATAAATCTATGCTTTTTGAAACTCGAACACGTAATACTCCATGATATTCATTTGGCTTATCGTATTGTTTTTTCCATTGTACTTTTTGAATATATGGTTTTTGGAAATGTTTCATAGAGAGATGAAGCTTTTTCGACCAATATTCTTCTATTTCTTTTGTTTTATGTGTATAAGTTTCGTTAACACCCAACCTAACCTTTATTCTGTCAATCGAAATATCACAACATTCTTGAAGCCACCGCAAAAACAACTTTATCATTTCCGGATCTGAATTAGAAAATCCAACAAGGCTATCTTTCTTAAAACCTTCTGCCCAATACAAACCAATACCAACAACAAATAATTCTTTTTCTGATAATTTGCCAATATTTTGTATACCACTAGTAAACAATTGAGAAATCTTGTCCTCTTTCTCTTTTCTTTGCATTTGTGTATACATCAAGCGCCTTCCATAAGAGGGATCATGCATTCGTTTTTCTAATATATGAATTTGTTGTTTAGATAACTCAATATCACGACACCAAATGCTAGCCGTGCTTGAAGAAACTCCTAGTTTGTAAGCAATTGTTTTTATCCCTAATCCGTCTTTTCTCATTTCTCTTGCTTGCAACCGAAGTGCTGATTTTGCCATAATGGTACTATTATACCACATACCATGGTTCGATTATTAATTGACCTTTGCTTCAAATAAAGATATACTTACAAAGTTCTTTTATTTATCGCGGGGTAGTGTAAAGTTGCACAGGAGGCTCAACAATGGGCCCATCAGTAAGAAATTATTGAATGAGAATTTGGCTATATCGGTGAAATCCTATCCAC
>Ga0208375_1001298_pt1 | contig 29065 bp, 17 predicted proteins | sample RifOxyD1_FD_184038 | JGI IMG/M metagenome (GOLD analysis project Ga0208375, IMG submission 184038) | Soil microbial communities from Rifle, Colorado - Rifle Oxygen_injection D1 (SPAdes) | ecosystem: Environmental > Terrestrial > Deep subsurface > Rock core/Sediment | place: Rifle, Colorado...
GATTTGATCAGTCGCGTCCTCCCGGAAAATTTTTGGTCCCGCAGTTTGTGCGAACCAAAAATTTTCCAAGGAGGACGCTCTCGATGCTTACGAAATTTAAAACCTACCAACTCGCAGTCAGCTTTCACGATTCGTGCCGCTCTATTCAATTACCAGGATACCTCAAAGATCAGCTCCTTCGTGCTTCCAGTTCGGTCGCCCTTAATCTCAATGAAGGTTCTGCAAAACCGACCTTCCGCGATCAAATGAAGTTCTTTCATATCGCGATGGGCAGCCTTCGCGAGTGCCAGGGCCGCGCTTGACCTCGCTCATCGTCATTATCCAGAGCTGATTGCGGCCGCAGATTGTTTGGGCGCTCACCTCTATCGGCTGTGCAATCACAAGCCGGGTTAACCTGCCGACCTCTCCCGTAATGGATTGAGAGCGGCCGCTGCCCGATCTTCTCGCGGTTAGCGACAGACCTTCTGTAAAGCGTCCTCTCTCAAATCGTACTTTTTCATGACTTTACGGATCTGCTCCGGATCATCCTTTTCGGCAAGATCGGCAATCCATTCCTCGAAGCCTTTCTTGGCCCTCTGATTCATCTCTGAACTCGGGCGCATATTCTTCGCGTTCTCCCGCAGCTTATCGAAGATTTTTCGATTGCTCTGGAGCTTGCCTGCTTCGATATCAGTTCTTCGTGCAATGAACTTCCTGCCCTCCTGGGAATCAATCGATTCGACCATATCGCGACAGAACGCGCGATCCTTCTTCGTTACGAGATATCCCAATCCGGGAATGCGGCTCCAAAACGGCGCCTGCTGGTGCATGCATTCGTCGTATGCCGCGCGAACGTCATCGGTAAGCTGATCCACGAGGAGCTGTTCGGCTTTTTCGGTACCTTTTGCGCTGAGCTTGTCAGCATTTTCCAGGCGATCAGCGATTCGATCAGAAGACTCGATCGTATCCTGGTGCTTCTTGACCCAGTGGCGCGCCCATTCGTCGACACCGTCCCTGAGCGCCGCCCGGGCCTGTTGCATCGCATTTTCAGCCTGGAGGAGCTTTCGGATGTTCTCTTTCATTTTGTTGCAGATTTCATCGAAAGCCTTGGGCTTCTTCAATGCCTTCATGGCGTCTTCCAGATCGCCCATCCGATCCTGAATCCGGCCGAGTTCCGCGAAGTCCTGCTGAACGCATTCATCGTCGCGTGAGACGCCGCTTTTGCGCGCTTCGGTCAAGCGGTCCTTGATATCTTGCATGGCCCATTGATCTTTCGCGACTTCAGTTCGAAGGAGGCTGAACAACTTTTCGCGTCCGCCGGCCATTTCGGCGGCGTTGACGAAGTACAGAGCCTCGTCGGTTTCCTTCTCGAGGTTTTCCTTGTCCTTCTCGAGCTTGGCATACGTTTCAAGCGCGTCTTGAAAAGTCTTGTAGCGCTTGGCCTTGTCCTTCGCCCCGGTAAACAACTCGTGCAGGTACTTGCCGAGCGAGTCGAGGCCTGACGTGATCGCGGTAAAAACGATTCCGGTGGTCAGAACAGAAAGTGTGGCCGTGACCCAGAAATCAACGTCCGTCAATTTTTCGGCCGCATTGCCGACTTTCTCGATTCCAGCGGCTGCCTGTTTAACGGGAGCGTTGAATTCATCCGCGACGCCTTTGATCCCAAGCGGATCGCTGGGGACGGTCGTGGTCTGAGTCGTCTGAGTGGGCTGTGTGGGCTGCGTCGGCGGCGGAACCTGAGGCGGCTGTTGCGTCGTCGGTTGTGTCGCGGGAGGGGTCGTCGGGGCTGGCGGCGTCGTATTACCTGCTGGCGGCGTGGTGGTCGTAGGCGCCGTCGAATCTGGGATATCCGGGGTACCCGGATCAGTGGGCACGGTGGGCGCTGTAGGCGTCGTCGGCGGGGGCGGCGTGGTGACGCCGTTCGCTTCAGGCGGGATAACTCCTGTCTCTATATATTGCGCGAGCGCGCTCTGACACGCGATCAACTCCTCGCCAGCATAGCCCGAGCAAGGGTCGAAATCGGCATATGCCTTTTGAATACCGAATTTCTCGAGTGAAGCCATGAACCGATCCAGAAAGGGACTCTTCTTACCGAACACGCCTGCCATATGGGCTTGCATCAGGTCAGTCTCAAACCCAACTGAATTCCAGTAAGCGGGGCGAAACATCGCGACAGAGTAACTGATCTCTTTCTTATTCTCCTGGACATAGATTCTGACCGCGCGATTCGCCATCGCCCAATAGCCTTGGTAAATTTTCGCATTTCCTTGCTTCCGTACGGCCCAGCCCTTCGCTTTCATGACCTTGCGAAGGAACTCCAGGCTCGCTTCGACTCCCGGAGACTGGCGGGTCTCGTCGGTTTTCGGCGCATGAATGTACGTCAGGCTTCCGATCAAATAGGGGTTATCAGCGCTGTTCGCATATCTCTGCAGAACGCGTATCCTGTAATCGCCTTCCGCCCGATGAACAGTGGTCATCGGGGTACCGACCCAGCCTTTAAAATTCAAGTCGGCTTTTGACTGCGGGGCAGCCCAGGTAAAAGACGGAGCAACGAACGAAAGAATACAGGCCCAGGTCGCGATTTGCGTAACCTTCATATGTTTTCCTCGAATATGCGTTTTATAAAAAGCTCATGCGATTCTGTTCTATTCTGACGAATAAACTCGGTTTTTCAAAGAAAATTTCCTGCCCGCTTCGATCCGGATGCAAGACAAAATAGGCGCTTAGGAAAGCGAGGACAAACAGACTTGAAAGCAAAGGTTTACAGGAACTGATTAAAAGTTGGACAGGTTTTAGGGTCGAGATCGTTTAAGGCTGGTTCTTGATTGTCGCCCAATCGTATTCGAAGTTTCGGTGTGGGTGAAGGGCATGAAAGTGCCCCGTCAATAGCGCAAAATCTTCGGCATCCGCAACGATTAAGGTTCCACAACAACAGTCCAGATAAACGTGCGCGGCAGCTGCCGCAGCTTAACGCGAAGATTCGTACTCCAAACATCGTTCGCGACCGAACGATCGGGCAAGAGAATGCCGGCTTTTGCGCCAGAGATCGAGGTCCCTGCCAAGATTTCAATTCTCCCGCCTGAAGCCTCACTCCAGTTCTGGATAGCGGGACTTTCAAATAATTCTATTGCCGCCGGTTTGACGAAAATCCTCTGCGCTGGAGCATATGAAATCGCGCTCCCGCCATTCGTTTTCGTTTCTCGGAATGAAACCGAACACTCCAAGGGGATCGTGATATGAGTCTTCTCGCCCGCTCGCAAGACGAGATAATTCAAAGGGTACTTGTGCCGCCTATTTCCTGAAGAGTCCGTAAAGGGATTTCCTTCCGAACAGAAGGGCTTGAAACCATTCTCCGCCGCGATCGAGCAAAGTTTTTCCAGTTCTGGCTTCTTCATCAAGGAATAGGTGCCGGTGCTCTCGAATCCCCGGCCGAGCACTGAACTGATCCGCGCCTCATTCAATCCAAGCTTCGATAGATGCTTCCTGACGCTTTCACGCTCCGGAAGTTCCAGCAGGTAGTCGAAACAGTCCACCGCCGAAAGCCCGGCGAGATCGCGAAAGGTCTTCCAGAACGGGTCCGCTTGCGGCGAGGTTTTTAGCAACTCTTCAAGGTGCACGAAGAGAGACTTGGCCTGCTCTTCACGCGGGGTCAGCGCACTAGCGCTGGAGCTTGAGAATAAGCTGATTACTAACAGAACAAGGCATCGCGCTCTCACCATATGGACAATGATGGCAGTCCGGTGTTTTTTTTAAAATGAAAAAACCGCAACAGGATCTTTCAATTTGAACTGATAATGGCTGAGGTACCCCTCCCGGAGTTGTTCCATAACCCTGGGGCTAAAGACACATCATCACTTGAGGTCTTCACGAAGGAGCGGCTAAGCGATCGACTTCGGCTTCGGCCATTCCATTCGATTCGAGGCCATACGCTGGAGTGGAACCGCTCAAATCCGAACAATCTACCCGTGAAAATGGCCTCGTCGGCCAGCAGTATCGCAGTTAAGCTGGAGGTTCCCCTTTCCCTCACTTGAACCCGTCCTCCCATGCGCAACCAAAATACCACTGCCCCAACAAAGATGTGCGTGACGGGCATGAAAGTGCCCCGTCAATAGCGGACACTCTATCTAAATTTCTTGTCTTCCCGGAAGACGCGCGAATGGAAACTTGGTGTTTGATGAGTGAACCGATGAAATAGGCTCAAATATCTGGGATCTGAAGCCATTAAAAAAACGTACTTGAAAAATATCTGCTGCTTTCACCATCATGTGACCAAGGAAGTCAAGTTCATCAAAGCTGAGCTTTCCGCGCGGTAAGAAAATTCCGTCTCACTATTGGCCACAACCGGAATCGAGTGTGTTGAGGTCAATGAATTTGTCAGGATTCGTTCTGCAATACTCAGAAAATTCTACGAAGTGAGTAGGACTGATTGCTGTTGGATTCGGATTGATCGAAAGGAGCAAGAGCGCGTCGGATTGACTTGCGATAATCTTCGCAGCGATGTCGTTCGAAGGAGCTGTGATACTGAAAGCCTGAGTCCCCACCGGCCAATATACTGGGCTCTGATTGATAAATAGGGGTTGCCAAGTCAAGAGTTGTTCTTCAACAGATTTATCGTAAATGGTCCAATAAACTGAATATACTGGCGTTGTTACCGCAATTCCTATCGCACTTGGCACGATAGAAAACGTAAGTCCCCACATTGCGCGACGTCCCGACGCAAACTGAACTCCAAACTTGGGTTTTGAATCAATTATCGCAAATGCGGCCCTGGCTCCGAACGGGGATTCCGAAGCAATGCTTCTATTTGGAAAGGATTCAATTTTCGTAGTCGAACAGCCTGAAGCGAGAACGACAGCAAGGACTGCAACGCGCTTTTTTATAGAGCCCCCAAGTATATGTCCTTCTACACGGCAAGGTGTTTTAGCGCAAACTCTTCTATGAAGCTTTGAATGAAGAGATCCGGCAGCCTGCTAGGCCGACGAACAAAGTAATGCAAAACGACATCCATTCCGTCACAAAGACGAGGACTTCCGAATATTAACTGAGGTCAGACTGATCGTTAAGACTACTGGACGACATCATTTTCAGACCATCGTGCGGAGCCCGTTCGTTGTAGCCCTCAAACCATCCCCGAGTTGCTCCCTAACCCTGGGGCTGAAGAAAGATCGCCAAAGACACATCATCACTTGAGGTCTTCACGAAGGAACGGATAAGCGATCGACTTCGGCCTCGGCCATTCCATTCGATTCGAGGCTTCTTGTCGCGTTTAAGCTGGAGCCGCCCACGCAGAAAACGATAAAATACCACCGCCCCACGATAACCTCCGAAAAATTTCTATTTTCAACTTGCCTCCCCAAACTGCTTCTGCTATTCGATTCCAGCGTGAAACAAGCCTCATTCCTTCCCAAACTCCCTCGCGACCACGGCGGCGATCTCCGCGCTAAAAAGCGCAAAACGGCGCGCCCGTTCAGCCATAAACAGGCCATCCACGTCGTCTTCCGTTCCAGTAACGCGCGCGGCAAGTGGTCCATGCTCACACGGAACAACGAACGTCTCATTCAAAAGCTTCTCAATGAATGCAAGGCGCGCTACCACATCCGCGTCTACCGTTCCGTGAACGTCGGCAATCACTTGCATCTACTCGTCAAAACCGAAACGAGGCAATACGCGATCGCCAAAACCGAATTTCAGGCTTTTCTCCGGCGCTTTGCCGGCGCGGTCGCGTTCCAGATCACCGGCGCACGCAAAACAAACCCGAGGAAATTCTGGGACAAGCTCGTCTATTCACGCCTGGTGACGTGGGGCCGTGAACACGAAGTCCTGCACGATTACCTCACGAAGAATTTCTTCGAATCGAAAGGCCTCTGGTGGGGACCAAACGACAGCTGGTTTCGACCTGTTCGGGAGTCGCTCATTGCAGCGGGACTGGGTCCGCCCGGATAGACTCGGATGCACTTCGGCTCCTCCGCGAGTTCGGCTCCTCCGCGAGTTCGGCTGGTCCGCGAACGCGAACCCTCCCGCTGCTTGCGCCATAGACGGATCGCGCTCTCGAAAATGCTGGCGCCGAGTTGCGAGCCGGTGGGCCGAGGGGCGAAAACATTGAAAGAGAAACATAAAAGAGAAATATAAAAGGGCCCGTGGCAAGTGGATCCTCGGATCCGCCACGGGCCCAAATTTGTGGTTGTGCGGCCTACAGAGACCGCGGATATCTCCCGGCTCGACGATTTGACTCGCCAGATCGCCTCTCGACGAACTTTCAAGCCGGAAGTTTAAGATTCAAATATTTTTTGGTTTGCTGTCGCGACCTGTCCTGGCCTAGGACCTTTCCGACAGTCCGCGAGCGCCGATGATATCAGTTCCGGTCGGCTTTGCCCGCGCTAGCTAAAACGCGGAGGGCCCGTCTCCGGGAATTCGAGAACCGCTCGCGCATAGAAGGGAACACTTTCGTTCTGAACCATTCGCATTCGGTTTTTTGCCTCCTTACTTTACTGAGGCTAATCGATCGCTGAACCGCGCGCAATTGTGTCAAAGATAACCCGCCGCTCCCGAACGGGAGTACGGCGGGTTATCCCTTTGATTTCAGTCTATCGAAAAAATATCTTGATGTTGAATTGACAGAGCTGATTCAAATCAGATCAGAATCACTGATCAGATCAGAACCACTGCTTGGCCCAGTGGGTCTGGGTCGTGTCCACCCACTGATTCTTGCGAATATCTTTCCAGACGAAATCTTCGAGTTCGTCGGGGGTTTGCACGTTCAGCCATAGGCGGCAATCCCAATCGCCGAGCGTGGACCATGCACCCTTGACTTTGGGATTTCCATTCCAGTTTTCCCAAGCCGTCGTCGGGGTACCCGGCTTCCATTTCACATCGACCCACGCCTGCCAGCTTTGTTTGCTCGACATAACTATTTTCCTCTCCTTGGTTGTTGTTACTTCGATTTACTTCTACTGCGACTTCTCTCAGGGAAACCCTTCTTGGACATTTTGGGATGTGGAAACTGAACCGCGGCCTGCGCGGCGGCGAGGCGCGCGATCGGCACGCGATACGGTGAGCAGCTGACATAATCCAGGCCGGCTTTGTGGCAGAATTGAATGGAGGAAGGATCTCCGCCGTGCTCGCCGCAAATGCCGATCTTGAGCTCGGGAGTGTCCGTTCGCCCCTCCTTGATCGCGATTTCCATCAGACGACCGACGCCGATCGTGTCGAGCGACGCGAATGGATCGCGTTCGTACACCTTCGCGTCGATATAGTCCTTGAGGAACATCCCGGAATCATCCCGCGACAGACCGTAAGTCGTTTGCGTCAGATCGTTCGTTCCGAAGCTGAAGAATTCGGCGTAGCGGGCGATCTCTCGGGCCGTCAACGCGGCCCGGGGAAGCTCGATCATGGTCCCGATGCGGTATTCCACGCCCTTCACGCCTTTTCGCGCGAATTCCGTGAGAACCTGTTCCGCTTCGTCGTTGCAATGATCGCCGACGATTTTGAGTTCGCGCCAGTCGCCCACAAGCGGGATCATGATCTCCGGAACGATCTTCAGTCGCTCCTCCTTCATCAACTCGCAAACGGCTTCCATGATCGCGCGCACCTGGGTTCGATAAATCTCGGGATAGCTGATGCCGAGACGGCACCCCCGATGCCCGAGCATCGGATTGAACTCGTGGAGCATCTCGGCCTTGCGCTTCAGTCGCTCGAAACTTACGCCGATCTTTTGCGCCAGAGCGTGGATTTCGGCGTCCTTATGAGGAACGAACTCGTGCAGCGGCGGGTCCAAGAGACGAATCGTGACCGGAAGGCCCTTCATCTCCTTGAACAGTCCCTTGAAATCAGCCTTCTGCATCGGAAGAATCTTTTTTAACGCTTTTTCGCGACCCGGGCGATTATCGGCCAGGATCATCTCGCGAACGACATCAATCCGTTCCGCATCGAAAAACATGTGCTCGGTCCGGCAGAGCCCGATTCCTTCGGCCCCGAATTCACGGGCGACCTTCGCGTCATGGGGCGTATCGGCGTTCGTCCGGACCCGGAGAACGCGGAGTTCGTCGACCCAACCCATCAGCTCGCGAAAATCCTTGTTCAAAGTGGGTGAAACCGTCGGAACTTTACCTTTGATGACTTCTCCCGAGGTTCCGTCAAGAGTGATAAAATCACCTTCTTTTATCGTGTGCGGACCCACGACCATCTCACGGCTTTCGGTAATGACCCGGATCGCGGCACACCCAGAAATGCAGCACTTTCCCATTCCTCGCGCGACAACGGCGGCGTGTGAAGTCATACCGCCGCGAGCCGTCAGGATTCCTTCGGCGACGGACATGCCATGAATATCCTCGGGCGAAGTTTCCAAACGGACCAGAATCACTTTCTTTCCGTCCTTCACCCACTGCTCCGCCTGATCCGGATCGAAAACGACCTGCCCGGTAGCCGCGCCCGGCGACGCCGGCAGCCCTTTTGCGATCACGTCCTTCGGAGCCTTGGGATCCAGACAAGGATGGAGAAGTTGGTCCAGCTGCTCGGGCTTGACCCGCAGAATCGCCTCTCCCTTGGTGATCAGTTTCTCCCGAACCATGTCGATCGCGATCTTCACGGCGGCAGCCGCCGTGCGCTTCCCGGTGCGCGTCTGAAGCATGTAAAGCCTCCCGCGCTCGACGGTGAACTCAATGTCCTGCATATCCCGATAGTGCTTCTCGAGCTTCTGATAAAATTTGACCAGCTGGGCGTAGGCACGCGGCATCTGCTCTTCGAGAGTGGGAAGTCTTTCGCTCTCAGGAATTCTTGAGACTTCGTTGATCGGCTGCGGCGTACGGATCCCGGCAACCACATCCTCGCCCTGAGCGTTGAGGAGATACTCTCCGTAAAATTTTCGCTCGCCGTTCGCGGGGTCCCGGGTGAAAGCCACGCCCGTCGCGCAGTCCTCGCCCATGTTGCCGAAGACCATCGCCTGGACATTGACGGCCGTTCCCCAGCTTGCGGGAATATCGTTCAATCGTCGATAAGTGATGGCGCGTGGATTCATCCAGGAACCAAAAACCGCGCCCACGGCACCCCAAAGCTGAACCCAGGGGTCCTCGGGAAATTCCTTACCGGCTATCCTGACAATCTGCTTGAACTTGGAAACAAGCTCTTTGAGATCCTCCGTCGTAAGTTCGGTATCGAGCTTAACACCTCGCGCGTGCTTCAGATCTTCGAGCGCCGATTCGAACTGATTGGCACTGACCCCGAGCACCACGTCCGAATACATGGTGATGAACCGACGATAGCTGTCGTACGCGAATCGGGACGCCTGAGCGGATCGGGACGAGAGCGCGATCAGCCCCTCCACGGTCTGGTCATTCAACCCGAGGTTCAAAACCGTGTCCATCATTCCCGGCATCGAGGCGCGCGCGCCGGAACGCACTGAAAGCAGGAGAGGGTTTTTCGCCATTCCGAAACGACGCCCCATCAAACGCTCGACCCGGCCAAGCGCCTGCCTGACTTGCGACTGAAGCGCTTTCGGATAGCTCTTGTCGTGCGCGTAGAAATAAGTGCAGACCTCGGTCGAAATCGTGAAGCCCGCCGGAACAGGAAGCCCGAGTCGGGTCATCGCGTGAAGGTTCGCGCCCTTGCCCCCGAGCAGGTCTTTTCGGTCTCCGGAACCTTCGGCCTTGCCGTCGCCGAAGAAAAATACGAATTTCCCTTTGGCGGAAGTCACCGCTTTATTTCCCCCAGCTTTGAAATTTATCCGCTACGTAACTCCCGAGCTTTTCGGCACTGATCCGCTCCTGGGCCATGCTGTCCCGGTGACGGACCGTGACCGTCTGGTTAGAAAGCGTGTCATAATCAATCGTGACTCCGAACGGCGTACCGATTTCATCCTGCCGGCGGTAGCGCTTGCCGATCGAGCCGGCCGCGTCCGTCGTCGATCGAAACTGCTTTCTCACGTCTTCATAAACACGGTTCGAGAACTCGAGAAGCTCCGGCTTTTTCATCAACGGGAAGATCGCGATCTTATACGGGGCCATGGATGGATGAAGCGTCAACCAGGTGCGCTCACCGTCAAACCGATAGGCATCAGCAAGGATCACCAGCAGCGAGCGATCGCATCCGGCGGAAGTCTCGACGATATAAGGTACAAAGCGTTCCTTGCTCTCCTCGTCGAAGTATTCGAGTTTTTTCCCGCTGAATTCCTGGTGCCGGCTGAGGTCGAAATCCGTCCGGTTGTGAATACCTTCGAGCTCCTGCCAGCCGAAAGGGAACTCGTATTCAATGTCGAACGCGGCTTTGGCGTAATGAGCGAGTTCGCCAGGACCGTGCTGATGAAAACGGAGCTTCGACGGCCGTATCCCGTTGTCGAGATGCCATTGGATCCGGATCGCCTTCCACTTCTCAAACCATTCCATATCGGTTCCCGGCTTGACGAAGTACTGCATTTCCATCTGTTCGAATTCACGCGTGCGGAAGATGAAATTTCCCGGTGTAATTTCGTTACGGAACGCTTTTCCGATCTGGGCGATGCCGAACGGGATCTTCTGGCGCGAGGACTGCTGGACGTTAAGAAAATTGACGTAAATGCCTTGCGCGGTTTCTGGCCTCAGATAGACGACCGAAGCGGAGTCCTCAACCGGACCCATGAAAGTCCTGAACATGAGATTGAACTGGCGCGGCTCGGTCAGCTCACCTCCGCAGCTCGGGCACTTCTTCGATTCAAGCACGCCTGGGTCGAGTTTATCGGCGCGAAACCGCGATTTACATTTCTTGCAGTCGACGAGCGGATCGACGAACCCCGCGACGTGCCCCGAAGCCTCCCAAACCCGCGGGTGCATCAAGATCGCGGCGTCCAGACCTTCGACATCGTCGCGATCGGTCATTGCTCTCCACCAGCGCTCCTTCACGTTGCGCTTGAGTTCGATGCCGAGCGGCCCGTAATCCCAGCACGCATTGATGCCGCCGTAAACTTCGCTGGAAGGGAAAACAAACCCCCTTCGTTTGCAAAGCGAGACCAGCTCATTCATGTCTTTTAAACCGTGTGAATCGTGTTCCGTCATAGGCATATGGGGATAACAAAGCTTGATCTATCTAACAACGAGTTGCAAAAGGAATTTTGCCTAACTCCATGCGTTGCGCTTTACTCGCGGACCCGAATTCTCTAGAATTTTTGTATGGTTTTGAAAAAGCTGCTGCGCGGAGTCCTGGTTTCGATGCTCCTATATGGCCAGTATGGCTTATGTGATGCGACGCCCGCAGCGGAGCCCAGCCCGATGAACTCGTCAGTCCTGCGATTCCGCCTTCCTTCTGACCCGATCACGCTGGACTGGACTCTCGCTCATACTTCAGCAGAGACGCACATTATCATGAACATCATGGAGGGACTGACCGAAGAAGGTCCCGACCTCCAGCCGCGTGCCGCGCTCGCCGAAAAATGGGATATCTCCCCCGACGGGAAAACCTACACCTTTCATCTGCGAAAAGGGATTAAGTGGTCCGACGGCAAACCCCTCATCGCGGAACACTTCAGGAACTCCTGGCTGAGACTCCTCGATCCGAAGACAAAGTCGAGCTATGCCGATTTCCTGTTCGACATCCAAAATGCGCAAGCTTTTCACGATAGCAAAATCACTGATCCGGCAGCAGTAGGGATCAAAGCTCTCGGTGACACTCGTTTGGAAGTGACGCTCCGACGAATCGTTCCCTATTTCCTTCACCTGCCGAGCTTCTGGGTCACCTTTCCGATCCGGATGGATCTGATCCAGAAATACGGCTCAGCGTGGGCATCACCGAAAAACATCGTAACACTCGGCGCGTATCAGCTGGATACCTGGACGCGAGGGAAGCTGCTCGCGCTCAAACGAAATCCCGGGTATTTCGCAAATGGGACCGAGAGCGCGCCCGCAATCGAAAGAGTTGAGGTCTTGGTCGAAGCCGATGACAAGAAAGCCCGAGAGCTCTTCAAAAGCGGGCAACTCGATTTTCTTCTGGATGCAACGACGGATGATTTCATAAACGCCAGGTCAGCGGTTGAAGCCAATCACGTCATGGCCGCGCAATTTCCGTATCTCGCCACTTATTATCTCGGATTTAATGTGAAGAGCGGACCTCTTCGCGACGCGTCCGTGCGACGGGCTCTTTCGGCCGCAATCGATCGCGAGAGTATCGCCTCGGCGCTCCAAGGCGGTCAGGTGGCCGCGAAAGGCTGGATCCCTCCCGGCATGGCCGGCTATCGATCCGAACCTCTGATGAAAGATAGCCTCTACGACGCTCGCGGCAATCTCGCGAAAGCCGGCTACGTCGAAGGTCAAGGCTTCCCGAAACTTGATATCTGGGTCCAGAAGTTCGACGGCGCTGAATTACTGGCCGATTTTCTCGTCAAATCGATGCGTGGAAAGCTCGGAATCGAACTTCGTGCCCATGTCGTGGTCCCTTCGGAATACCAGAAGGTCCTCGCCTCGGGAAAAGCCGCATTGTTCGTGGGACATTGGGGAGCGGATTTTCCGGACCCCGCTAATTTTTTCGAGGTCTTCTCGTCCGAAAGCGGCTCAAACCGCACTGGATGGAGCAACCCCGAATACGATCGCCAGCTCAAGCTGGCGCGAGGAACACTTGAAATGTCCGAGCGTCTGGCGGCCTATGCACGAGCCGAAAAGATTCTCCTTCAGGACGAAGCCGTCATCAACCCGCTCTTTTTCAAGCACCACACCGTGCTCGTCGGCAGACGTCTCAAAGAAATCAAAATTTCCCCTTTGAATTACCTGTTCCTGAAAGTTCTCCGTTTGCGGAACTGAACAACGCTCACGCTCCGAAGCCGAGAAAACATTTTTTGCTCGCGCCAAGCTCGATCGGGATCCAGATCACGCGAGCAGCCGGTGGAAACGTCGCCCCGCCCGCGCTGAAGGCCGGCTCACCGAAAGCGGGCGAAATGGACCGCCGGGCGAATTCGGCTTGCGCCCGCCTCTGAACCCCGGTCCAAATAGAACGTAAATCGAGCGCTGGCTCACCGGCCAAAACAACCCAGCCGGGGCTGGCCGACAAAGTCACGGAAATCGCCAGCGACTCAAGAACTCCTTCTGACGGGCTGACAAACCCCTTCGCGCGAATGGGCATGCCAAGGGTCGGCTTGGGCTCGGGATACCGCTCCGTCAGCTCGTCTATCCAAGCCGAATGAAGCGCTTCCAAAAACCCGTTCCAGCTCACGCCCGATGAACTCATGCTTGATGAAACTTGGCGTACTCGCCGCCGAGACGGATCAGATCATCGTGCTTTCCGCGTTCAATCACCTCGCCGTCCTTGAGGACAAGGATCTGATCCGCATTACGGATCGTCGAAAGCCGGTGCGCGATAATCAGAGTGGTACGATCTTTCATCAACTCCTCGAGCGCGCTTTGAACCGCTCTTTCGGAAGTCGTATCCAGACTCGAAGTGGCCTCATCGAGAATAAGAATCGGGGTCTCTCGCAGGAAAGCGCGCGCGATCGATATTCGTTGCCGTTCCCCCCCAGAAAGCTTCTGCCCGCGGTCCCCGATCACGGACTGAAACCCCTGCGGAGCCGCCTCGATGAAATCGAGGGCATGCGCCCGCCGCGCGGCCTCGCGGATCTCCTCGCGCGTTGCCGATAAGCGACCGCAACGGATGTTTTCCTCGATCGTATCGTTGAACAGAAACACATCCTGGCTCACGACGGCGATCATCCGGCGCAAATCGTTGATCGCGACATTTCGGATATCGTGGCCGTCGATCAGAATGCTTCCGCCCGTCACATCAAAAATCCGCGGAAACAAGCTCACCATCGAACTCTTGCCGGCTCCGCTCGCACCGACCAGGGCCACCGCTCGCCCGCGCGGAAGCGTGAAGCTCACGCCCTTCAAGACGCCTCGAGACGGCGCATCCGGGTACGCGAAAGAAACGTCCCGGACCTCGAGTTCCTTTTCAAGAGTCGTCAGCCGGGCGGGATTTTCGGCCTCGCGGATGTTCGGGCGCCAATCCAGAATTTCGAAAATCCGTTCGCAGGCTCCGGCCGCCTGATTGAGCTTGATGTTCACGTCGTTCAGCGTGCGAAGCGGGTTGATCATGAGGGCGAAGGCCGCGAAAAAAGCCAGCAGGTCACCAGGCGTCATCCTGCCCGCGAGCACCTGCCTGCCTCCGTAATAGATCATCGCGGCGAGCACGATCGCGGTCAGGAGTTCCACCAGCGGATGCGTCGCCTCCTCGAGCGCGGCGATTTTGAGATAGAATTTCGTATAACGTTCACTTCTGTCCCGGAATTTCTTTCGGACGTACTTTTCCAGCCTGAAGGTCTTGACGACCCTGATTCCCGAAAAACTTTCCTGAATCGTTGAATAAAGACGGGCGTTTTCCTCGGTCAGACGCGCGATGTAGCGCTTCAGGTTCCTGCCGCTTGCCGCGAAAACCCACGCCAGCGGCGGAAAGATCAGGATCGTGATGAGTGTCAGCTTCCAGTTCACCGTGAGCGCGTACCCGAAAAGAAAGATAAAGGTGATCGGCTCGCGAATGAGCGTATTGATACAGGCGAGCCCCGCATCAATATACTGGGGGTCAACCCCCACGCGGGAAATCAAGGTACCGGTGCTCTGCGCCGTGAAGTAATCGGCGGAAAGCCCGAGCAAATGCTCATAGAGCTGATTTTTAATCCGCTGATTGACTCTCGCGACCACGATGCGCAACAGATAAAAATGAAAGAATCTGACGACGAAATTCAGCAGGTAAATGACGATGACCGCTGCCGGGAACAGAAGCAGAGTTCGCGAATTCCGGTTCATCAGAAGATCGTTCACGACCGTTTTGACGAGAGGTGCCGGGCTAAGCCTGAGGGCCGCGAGCGGAATCGCGAGAATACCGCTCACCACGATCAGCCAAAGATACGGCTGGATGTAGGGCTTCAGTCGCAGCAATGATTTCATTCATGCTCCCGGGCCGTCTGCTCGATATTCGCGAGGAGTGACCTGAGTTCCCCGAATCTCCTCGAAAGAAGCCGAAGCGGCCAAGAAGCCCAGAACCGTGCCGCCCCGATACTACTCGAATAGGCGCAATACCCGTCGCGGCAGGCTGACTCGAAGTCGGGATAAACGACCAGTTGAATGGGAGCCTTAAAATGGAGCTTTGTTGTTTTTGCCATCCTGGGCAGGAGAATCTCGAGGTCCGCGCGCCGGGCCGCACGCCCGACCAGCTCGCGGGCGACCAGGCCATCCCTGCAGCCGCAATATTTCCAGAGCGTTGCCTCGGTTTTCGGGATCACCCTGAGAACCGAGCCCGAGCCCCAGCAAAAAAAATGATGAAAATTCTCCTGATCCGGCGAAGCGCCGTAAAAAGCCCTGAACTCGGGCAACGAGGCGATCTGTTCCCGGATAGGACTCGGGGTCTCGAGATAACCGCGGGTGCAAACCCGGTTGATCTCCCCGATCGCCTTTTTCGGATCGAGGACGTGCTCAAAAACATGACTGATATAGGTGAAGTCGAATTTGTGATCCGAGCGAAACGGGATGTCCTCCAGATCCCCCTGGAAGAACTCGATCCCCTTCGAGAGGACGAGATCACCCGCCCGCTGGGAGTTGTCGTGGGGGAATTTGTCAAGCGCGTGAGTCACGCCGGCGTAAGGATCGTGTCCGCCGCCGATTTCGAGCACCCGCTGCTTCGCGAACGGGTGGGAAATGTTCCAAATTCTCCGGTGAATAGGCAGTCGCTTCATGTTTACTTGTTGTCCTACTCCTGTCCTACTTCTGTGCCGCCAAACCGGCAATCATTTTGGGTAAATCGCAGCGATTATAGCCGAAAGGGGCTGACCTGTGCTAGCTTTGTCCGCATCTATGTCCATTGGAGCCGGAATCACACCTCAGCGGGCGAAAGTCCTCGTTGTGGGCGGGGCGGGTTACGTCGGTAGCGCCACCTGCGCCTGGCTCATCGATCACGGCTATGAAGTTTGGATTCTCGACGACCTTTCGACCGGTCATTTTGAGCACGTCAGGGCGCTTCTCCCGAAGGGACTCCTGGAAACACGGTTTATCCATTCCCGGGCAGGCAATCACAAGGTGGTTCCCGCGCTTCTCGGGCGCGAGAGATTCGACTGTCTCCTGCATTTCGCGGCGCGAACCCTGGTTTCCGAAAGTTTCGCGAAGCCTGAGGAATATTACGAAAACAACGTCATACAGACGGGAGAACTCCTGAACGCGATGCTCGCGGCCGGAACGCGATCGTTCATCTTTTCCTCCACCTGTTCGATTTTCGGCAATCCCGGGAGCGCGGCAATCCATGAGACGCTCCCGAAGCAGCCCGATAGCCCTTATGGCGCCACGAAGTTGGAAGTCGAACGCCTCATGGAAACCCTGAGCAAAGGAGGCCAGGGCGATCGCGGTCTGAATGCTATCTCGCTCCGCTACTTCAATGCGGCCGGAGCCGAGCCGGGGGTTCGGGTAGGCGAATGGCATTTCCCTGAATCCCACCTGATCCCGAGCATCCTTCAAGCGATTATGGCCGGACGGCCCATTGAAATATTCGGTACGGATTATCCTACCCCCGACGGCACCTGTATTCGCGATTACGTCGATGTATCCGATTTGGCGGCAGCGCACGAAGCCGCCTTGGTCCGGCTCCTCGAAGTGCCTCACCGGCGCCCGTTCGAGGCGTTCAATCTTGGAAGCGGCACCGGGTTTTCGGTCCGTGAAGTCATCGATACCTGCTTCAAGGTGACGGGATCGAAGGTCGGCATTGTTGAATCGCAGAGACGTCCGGGTGACCCTCCGCGCCTCGTCGCCGATTCGGGTCTCGCGCAACGGGCTCTTGGATTCAAACCAGTGCGTACGCTGGAAGAGATGGCTCGAACGGCCTGGCAATGGGAATGCAAGCGAACGGAAGTCATCGGAACAATGAAAAAAGCCGTTTTCCTGGATCGCGACGGCACCCTGAACGAGGACCCCGGATATATTGGAAACCCTGACCAGCTTAAATTGCTGCCGGGAGTGACCGACGCGCTCTCGCGTCTGCAAAAAGCCGGATACCTGCTCGTAGTCGTTTCGAATCAGTCGGGAGTCGGACGCGGCATGTTCACGATGGAAACGCTTCAGCACGTCCACGAGCGCCTCGATCAACTCCTTGCGGCCTCTTCGGTCAAAATCGATCATTATGAGCTTTGCATCCACCGCCCCGAGGACGAATGCGACTGCCGAAAGCCGAAGCCCAAGCTTATCCTTGATGCCGCGAGAAAGTTCCGGATCGACCTCACCCGATCCTTTATGATCGGGGACAAACTTTCGGATCTGGGTACCGGCCGATCAGCCGGATGCCAGGGTGTGGCTCTCGTGCGGACCGGTGAGGGCAAAACGACTGAAAGCAAAATGAACGGTACTCAAGCCGATTACGTCGGGAACTCCCTCGATGAGGTCGCGACCTGGATTCTAAAATTCTAAACCGGCGGTGATTCCACTCGAAGAGACAGGAAACGCAAACCCTTGAGCGGCTGTCGATCAAAGCCGGGGACATGATAAATGAGCAGCGCCTCGAGAAACTGAAAAAGCTCGAGATGATCAACCCTCTTGGCCTGCACCGCCTTCGGGACCTGACGAATCGGCATCATCAGGCAGATTTGAAAGTCCACAATCGCGTCGCGAGAGATCCGAAGCAGTGCATCCCGAATTCCCTGCCCGTCTTTCAGATGGCTGGTTTGGGCAGTCCGGCAGGCCGGGCAATTCCACCCAGCCTCACTGATCCGGCAGGTCATCTTTTCGCTGGATGAATCACCGGCCGCGAACCGGTCAATGGTGATCCCACAGGACAGGCAACAGTCGATTCGCGGCTGACTGCCATTCCATTGGAGCAGCTTGGCGAGATAGGCGTTGAGCAGGACGACCTCCGACCCCGCGAAAGAACTCTCGTCGGCTTCATCGAGCGCCGCCAAGGCATTCGAATGCAATCGGAAAAGCTCCGGACAGGCCTCATGCCGCGGGGCGATCTTGAGCATGAGTTCATTGAACACGCTCGCGAGCGAGAGCCGCTCAAAATCCTTGCGAATTCCTTCGAAAGCGCGCCGAATCTGGGCCTCGCTAAGGTTCCAGAATTCCGCGCCCGGCCGTTCGACGAACTGCCACTCTGCCGCGGCAAAAAGGTCGAGGGTCCCGCCAAACCGCCGCGATTGGATGGAATTCCTGGCCAAGGCCGTGACCTGCCCGTGACCTTCGGTCAAGGCGGTCACAATTCGGTGTCGCTCCTGATAGGGAATGGACCTGAGAACGATGGCGAGATCCCGTTGGGGCTGCATTCGTTTACCGTTAGCACAAAGCCCAGAATTTTTGGTGGCCGGCCGGCCCGAAATCAGCTACAAATCAGCGTACTGGACAAAACACCGGTTTTTTGGTTGAGTCCCGCTTTGACAATTCATTCTCGGGCATGGGGCTATAGCTCAGTTGGTAGAGCGCTGCAATCGCACTGCAGAGGCCAGCGGTTCGAATCCGCTTAGCTCCACCATTTTCATAAACACCCGGCTCACTGCATAATCTCTTGGATCACCAAAGATGAGGACATCGTGCCGCCAAAAAGCGCCCCGGAGCAACCGTTTAACAGAAATCTCCCGACTCGGACCGAGTAGGTGATCGAATTCGTGGTTCCCGGCGAATACTCCGTCGTAAAATTCATATTTTGGGGGGTCCACCCCGATTGGTTCACATGATAGTCGACGGTGATGCGGGCGCCAAGTGCATTTGTGCTTCCGCTCCTGAAGAGCGCCACAGTCGGCCAGTTCAACGTTTGCGCGCAGCCAACGACATCAACGGTAATCAGTAATTTGGAATTCGCCTGCTTTGCCGCATAAGGAAGGGAAAGAATCTCGGTTCCCTCCGTGTTCTGCGGAATCGTATTGTCCACAGGAATAACCGCACCATACGCATCGAGGTAATCAGATCGACTGGCTCGCGCATATCCCCCTGTCTGTGGCGCAGCCTCATCCTGAAGCGAACATTTGATAATGGTCTCTCTCCCTGCGGTCGCAACACCTCCATCGGTTTTGAGAACAACGGAAGATACGGCTGGTTTGAGATTCTTCAGACTGCCTGCGAAATAGACCTGAATCTCTGCTGTATACTTTTGGGCAGCTATCTTCGTTATGTTGCCGACGCTGATGCTCGCAACGCTCAAGGTCGGGGACACCCGCGAACCTGCTTGCGCAAAAACAGGGGGAGAAGCACCGAGTGAACTCGAATGAATTCGTCCCAGTGAGAAGGGCGTGATGACCGAACCGTCAACAAAGCTCTTTGGATTTCCCGTATTCGCCGGAAGGGTGGTGTTGGTCAGATCAAACGTACAGACGGTTCCATCGGCTAGGATTTTTCCCAGCAGGCCCTGATAGTCGAGGGCGGCCAATTTTTCAGCGAGTGCGCGAGTTTCTCGTTGCTGATTGCCCATCATTTGGGCAAACCCCACCGCCATGACCGTCATAATGCCCGAGGCAATCATGATTTCGATCAAATTAATGCCGCTGTTGCCGATCCTGCAGAATCGACCTCTGCGAAGCGCGCGAGCCATACGATTCCGAAATGTGGTCACTATTAAACGGTCGGCGTTTAATATGGAAATATCAAGTCCTTTTTCCCGAAATTTACTCCACTAACCGCGGCTATTCGTACTATTTCACTCAACATTACGCGGACTTGGGACTACCGATCTAATTGACTGGTTGCTTCCGGCTCTCGCTGATATAGCCAGCCAGACATGTTTTCCCAAACACCGGTTTTAGAACCCAAACGATTCTCACTAAGCCAGAACCTCGCTTTCGCCGTCCTTTTCGTTTCGCTCCTTTCCGTTTCAAGTCTGTACAGCTATCTCCTTTTCCATACCTTCGTTGAGGTCCTGATCATCGCGATTCTATTCGCGACGTTCACTGTGACATGGCACGGTCGCCGATTCGAAAATGGTTATCTTCTCATCGTCGGAATCAGCTCGAGTTCCGTCCTTGTGCTCGAAACCTTGCACATGCTCACCTACAAGGGGCTGGAGGTGCTCCCGGGATTCGGAACGAATCTCCCGACCCAGCTCTGGCTCGCGCTGCGTTTTGTCCAAAGCCTTTCCTTGCTGTTCGCTCCGCTGTTCATTGATAAAAAAACCCGCATTGGCTGGGTTTTCGCCTCCTACCTCTTAGTCTCCACGACGCTCGTTTTTTTGATCTTCAGCGGGCTTTTTCCCGAAGCTTACATCGAGGGTGCGGGGTTGACGCCCTTCAAGATCTGGAGCGAATACCTGATTTCGGCGATTCTCTGCGGAGCTCTGTTTCTCCTCTGGGACGTCCGCAAGCGCTTCGCGCGGCCGGTTCTGGAATTCCTGCTCGTCTCGATCGCAATCTCAATTCCGGCTGAACTTGCTTTTACGACGTACTTTTCCGTATACGGACCAGCCAACCTGATCGGACATCTTTTCTCGCTTGTTTCGTCGTATTTTTTATACTTAGCGATCGTCGAAACGGGCATCAGCCGGCCCTATCAGCTGTTATTCTGGGACCTGAACCATGCAAATGAGAAACTCCGGGGCGCGATTCGAACCCGAGATGAAGTTCTTTCGGTAGTCGCACACGATCTCAAGAACCCGCTCTTCTCGATCATGCTCAATTCCGATTTCGTAGCCGAGTTCTCACAGAAAAAAGCCCTGCCCGAAGTCATCGCGCGAACGGCAGGGCAAATAAAACGGTCAGGGAAAAGAATGGAAAAAATGATCAACGACATCCTCGATGTCGCGGTGATCGAAACAGGGGGCTTCAAGCCCAAAATTGCCGTAGAAGGAGTCCAACGCATTCTCAACGACGCCGTCGAACTGATGTGGCCACTGGCGGCCGAAAAGGAAATCGACTTACGACTCAACCCGCCACGCTCCGGGCCCGGTATCGATTGTGATCGCGACCGAATCGTCCAGGTCCTTTCGAATTTGATCGGAAACGCCATCAAATTCACTCCGTCCGGTGGATCCATCGTACTCGAGGCCACGGAAGAGAGCGGCACGGAGGAGAACAGAATGGTGCGTTTTTCGGTTTCGGACACGGGAACCGGAATTCCGAAAGAACGCCTGCCCTATGTTTTTGATCGTTTCTGGCAGGCCGAAGAGTCGGCGAAACAAGGCTCGGGGCTCGGCCTGGCAATCTCAAAGGGTATCGTTGAGGCGCATCAAGGCAAGATCTGGGTTGAAAGCACGGTGGATCAAGGAAGCACGTTTTACTTCACGCTCCCTTCAAGACAGGCAAAGCAAATCGTTAAATCGTAAATTCCTTATACAACAGTCAAAAAGTTCGACACCTGCGCCCTCGTCCCTGATCAAGCCACCCAAACCAGACTCCTCTGCGCCGAATTGGCTGGCGGCCTTTGGCTTGCAGCTTATCACTTATTCCATACGAAGCTGAGAGCGGGGGCTACTCGGCACGGTTCTATTGGTTGGGGGTTATTCTCATGTCCTATCCGTCGGAACGCTTTTTCGCGTGCGTCGTGATCGTCATGATCGCGACCTGCGTTTCGGGATGCCAGAGAAAATCCACCATCACATCAAACGTCCGGGAAGCCGTCACCCATGTCCCCGGCCATCTCATTGCGGGCTCATTTGACTATCGGGTTGCCCCGGTCCTGTACACAAACGTTCCGGACGAGGTGGTCAGAAAGGTGGCAAGCCTGCAGGCGCAGTTCAGGAAAGGCTATTCCAAAGCGGCCCGTCTCGAGACTTCCGGCAGTGAAGCGGGTAGGCTCGCGCTGGACGCTGAATCAGCCCGGAGATTTCAGGAAACGGTACGCTTTGCCGCCCCTTTTCTGAACGAGGCGGTCCGGTTCCGCTTCGGGGATGAGAGCGCGGACTCAGCCTTGAGTCCCGAGTCCTTTGATTACATCGAGGTCGAAGAAATAAACTCCGCCGGGATCGTCGCATCAGCCCTCTCGGAAATCGGCGCTTCCGCGGCTCTGCCGATGGACCCTTGGTATCACCGGCAATACGGCCTGCCGATGATTCAGGCCGATCTTGCCTACGAAAGGGCTAAGGGCACTCCCGGACTAGGCGTCAAGATCGCGCACCTCGACACGGGCGTCGCGTACCGCAATTTTTACGAAAACCAAAAAACCTTCGTTCAGTCACCTGACCTCAGATCCGGAAACGTGACCGGTGAATTTGATTATATCGACAACGATCCGTACCCGCTCGATCTGAACGGGCACGGGACTCATACCGTCTCGATCATCGCCGAAGACACCGAGAATGGAATCGGCGGAGCGGGAACAGCGCCCGGGGCGAAGGTCGGTGTCTATCGCGTCCTGGATGCGAACTCAAACGGCAGCGACAGCGGGTTCGCGGCAGCGGTCCGGAATGCCGCGGACAAAGGCTATCAGATCATCAGTATAAGTCTCGGGGGCGGAGAATCGATGACCAAGCGGAATGCAGTCGAATACGCACTCGCCAAAGGCGCGATCATCACGGCCGCGGCCGGGAACGACGGCACAACCAATAAGTTCTATCCCGCGGCTTATCCGGGCGTCATCAGCGTGGTCGCGATCGACGCGAACAAGGCAAAGGCATCCTATTCCAACTATGGCTCGTGGGTAACGATCTCAGCACCGGGAGTGGGAATCAGACAAATGGGATTTTTGCCCGAATCCGGATGCTATTATGAAACAAGCTGCTTCGGCGAACTCAGGATGGATGGAACTTCGATGGCTCAGCCCTTTGTTGCCGCGGGCGTGGCAATCTGGCTGAGCGAGGCAAAAAAAGCCGGGATCACGCTCACGCGCGAACAAGTTTTTAATCTCATCGCGTCCTCGTCCGAAAATCTCGGAGTCGCGGGCCGGGACGACTATTTTGGACACGGTCTTCTTCAGATCCAACGCGGAACCAACTTGATCGTTTCGCCGCCCTCGCAGTCGCCAAGCGTTTCGTTCAGCTCACCCCGCTCGGGAGCGGAATTGGCGGGCATGGTTACGTTGGCTGCGACCGCAAACGATGATCGCGGCGTCGCCGCTCTCGAGTTCCGGATCGACGGACAGCGCATTATTCGTTTGAGCGACGGATCGAGATCCGTGTTTTGGGATTCCTCAAGCGTGAGCGACGGCAATCATGTTCTTTCGACCCATGCCATCGACACCGACGGCCTAGTCGCGATTTCCCAGCTCACGATTTCGACACGAAACGGGAAACTCACGATCCCGGAAAACAGCGCGCCCACCGCGAATGCGGGGCCAAGCAGGAATGTCGCCGCGGAGGACACCATTTCATTCGACGGTTCCGATTCCTACGACATCGGCGGACAGATCGTCTCTTATGAGTGGGATTTTTCGGACGGAACCCCTCACGCCTTCGGGCCGAAAGTTTCTCATACCTACAAGTCACCCGGCACTTATCCCGCTGTTCTCAAGGTCACCGACAATTCAGGCGCAATCGGTGCTGCCGTAGCCCAAATCACCGTGTCATCAAGATTCCATGTTCAAGCCGTCTCACTCACGGCGGAGAAGATCGCCCCAAGCGTCTGCCGGGCGCAAGCCACGGTATCGATCGCGGACAGCGGCCTGAATCCCGTCCCCGGGGTTGGAGTGACCGTGAACTTCACGGGGAGCCTGGTTTCTTCGGGCGCTACCGCATACACGGATGCCAACGGTCGGGCGACCCTGGTGGCCGCGGGGATCTGCAGCCCGGGTTCGATCACGGCGACGGTCACCCGCCTCTCCGCCAGCGGCTGGACCTATGATCCGAGCGCCGACAGAACTCTATCCGGCACGGCGAACACGCCCTAAGCTATTCCAGTTCCCGTGAGCTCTCGTACATTCAGGTGAATGCGCACGCATTGCGGGAGGGACTCCTGCAGAATAGTTGAAGAATTCGTGTGCGGACTAAACCGTTTGAACTCGGCGCGCGGGTGGGAATTGCTTGTGCAGCCCGGAATCACACTTCGAACGGTAGGAATGGTGAAGATCTCGTCGCGGGTTGGCGAAGAAACCGGCGTGTAGTGGTGAAACTGCTGGCAGGGCACACACAAAAAAACTGCTGGCGAGGTGAGAGCGTGCGGTTGGTGGGCGTGCGTGCGTTTCGGTGGTGAGCTGGGATTTGAGGCGCAATTCGCGAGAAGAAGAGTTTGAAAAGAGCGGGGCGAGCCCCGAAGGTCCAAACGGTCCAGAACGCTGCGGAGTCCGCCGCCACTCCGCCGGCGGAGAAATCAAAAGCGAAACAGACCCGGCATATTCCTCAAAAGCTGAGAAGCGCCGTATGGAAGCGAGACCAGGGGCAATGCACTTTCATCAATAAAGGAACCGGGGTGCGCTGCGGCTCCAAACATCTCTTAGAAATTCATCATCTGAAGGACTTTTCCATGGGAGGTAAGCATACGCTCGATAACCTCACCCTGAGGTGCCGAAATCATAACCTCCATGCCGCAATTCAAACGTACGGGAGTGCGCTGATGAATCTATATCTGAGAGATTGAGCGAGAGTATCAGGCGCGTGATTTCGGCTCTTCCGCCGCGCGCGATTTATCAACCCTCCTGGATTTCGAGCGCCACAACCTAAAAAGCCCAGGAAATTGCGATTGCGATTTCGCCGGGTGCCGGCCTTCAACTGAAATGCCGGAGTGCCGTAGCGGGAGATTCCGACTAGGCATTCGTCTAATCTTTTGACAGCAAACATTTCGGTCTTTTGGTCGCAGGTCTATGAAATTGCCTGTAATCCCAGCCCCGCGAGTAACGGCACCCTATCTGCAGTACAGCCGATAACCCATGAAGCGAAGTCACATCTTAACTCTGTTTTTCTGCCTACCCTTCCTCGTGAGCTTGCCCACGGGCATGAGCGGACGAACACCGGCGAACGCCGAGACCGCCGATTCAAAATCGCTTTGGCAGGATTTGTACAGAACCGCGAAAAATTTCGAAAAGGAACTGGATCGACTCACCTTCGACGTCAGCAACATCGAACAAACCGACGAAACAGGCGCGCTCAAGGCAAGGACCCCAAAAGAACTGGCTATGCTCGATCTGCGCTACCAAGTCGAGAATTATGTCAGAACGGTCAAGAAGAACACCAAACGTTCGGAGAATCTGAGCGGCGCCGAGTTGGATGTTTTTTTTCACTCCTCGCTCGAGCTCTGGACGGAGTGGACCAAATCACCGCTCTTCAAGGCGCTGCCAAGCAGCCTGGACGAAAGGCTCAGGCTCATGCGCGATGCCGCCGTCCCCCTCCTCATGCATTACCAGACCGAACGCGATTTAGAACTCCCTATCGAGAAATTTACGTCGGCATTTCCGGTACGGACGACCGCGCTCACCTTCAGAACCGCCAACCAGGTCTGCGGGATGCTCTCGGCCCCGGGAAATATTATTCTTCGCAAAGCCCTGCTCATTGATGGAAGCACCGAGAATGATTTCAGCTCGGGCATCATGAAGATGATCAACCGGCTTGAGTCACTGAAGGGCGGGGATCAGCTGTTGAAGTACCGTCATTCGGAACTGATTTCACGAATCGAGAACTATAACAACATTGAGACCGTCAGCTATTACCCCTGGTATTTCATGCTGAGCAAACCCAAGGAAGACCGCAAGCCGATGTTCATGATCATGAACAAGGAACATCCTGAATACTTCACCTATCGATCGAAATACTCCGTGTTCAGGGTGAAAGGCGAACGCTTCGACATCGAAAGAGATCGACGGGAGCGCGCGCTCAACCGCGCGGACGCCCGCATCCTTTACAGCAGGATGGGAACCTGCGCGGATTTCGTGAACTGGACTTACGGCAACATGATCACGAGCTCCTGGAATCAGATCCCCGCAATCAGAAGGCTGATACGGTTGTTTTACATTCCCGAGGCGATTCAAACCCCGGACAATCTGGCGGACTCGCCTCAAACGGAGAAAATGTGCGAAGTCGAAAATTCGGAGTTGCTTTTCCCGCGGGAACTCAATGCGAAAGACTGGGTTAATCGCGTCAACCTGGACCTGCGCTCGGATCTGGAAGAAGTCAGGGGACATGCCGAAAAAGTCATGCAGTTCCTGGTGAAAAACGGCGTGGCAGCACCGTCGTCGGCCACCTCGTCCGCCACCACGTCGAAAGAGAATGGAGAACCACTTGTCGAAACCGTGACCATTCAATTGAGAACGGCACGAACATATTAAACGGAGGAACAATGAAGAAACTTGCCAAGATCGCACTCTTGACGGCCGGAGTGGCCCTCTTCGGGTGCTCCCATACGGGAATGCAAAAAGACCCCGAAGCGAATCGGGATCCCGCTTCGGCGGGGGATGGCTACCGCTCGTCGATCGACGACATCGACCTCGGCGTCATTTATCAGCCTCCTGCGAATGTATCGCCGATCATTTGCAAAAAAATGGAGCTCGACCCCCGCACCGGCGCCGAGGATCTGAACGCGTACAAGGCTTGCCAGCAGGGGGTCGGAGCGGCTCGGTATATGGCCGAACGCTATTCGCAGAACGAAGGAAAGTACCTCGGCTGTGTCGATGGTCTTCAGCAAGGCCTCCGGACCGGATACCTGATGGGAAAAGATCCTTCGGCGGAACAGCTTGAAGAAGCTCGAAAACGATACACCTCCGCGAAGATGGAATCCGCTATCACGCGCGCGACGAGTCAGGCCAAGAGAGACGGCGCGAGCGTCGCGGACGGAGAGATCATCTCGCGCTTTCGCGCGGTGGTCGGAACAAACCACGAGCCGAACGGGGACTATCAGTACCCGAATCACAGCTTCAGCGGTTATGACGACGGTTACGTCAATGACGGCCGCGGCGGGAGCTTCGACGAGGTTTATGAACTCGGCTGGGTGCCGCGCGGGACGCGTGATTTTCGCGCGATCGAGGCGCGAGCCGTTTACAAACTTCATCGAGACACCTACACGCCGGAAAAACTGTGCCGGCCCGTCGAAGTGACGTTCTCGGATACGAGCATGCTCAGCCTCTGGGATTATTTTGCCGCCCGTGGGCAATATAATTTCGAGAAATACGGATGGCGCGACACGAATCGCTCGTTAAATTACTTTCTGAACCGCGTTTCCGGAACTCCTGAAATCCTTTTCTACAACGCCATCGAAGGCCGGACGATGCAGGAGAAATATGAAGTTGAAGTGCAGCCCGCTCGCCGTGAGGGCATTCCGGGCACCGAGTTGATCGTGACCGGTCCGGATGGAAAGCCGCAGATCCAACGGGACGAAAACGGCAACATCATGTACGGCCAATACAAGGACATCCCGGCTGTCTATGAAACCCGGTACCGCACCGTGCCGGTTCCCGGACGCGATAAGGCTTACTACCAGGGACTCTACCGCGAGGCCTTCGCCGAAGCGTACCGTGACTACTACATCACGCAATACTTCGGCCTCGGCTTCGTTTCGTCCCATAAAAGCAACACGACGGTCGGAGAATTGGTCGGCCAGCTGATCGGGAAGCAGGTCGCGGCCGATTACGCCGACTTCATTGCTTACAACAACAAGTATCGTGAGGACTCCATCGGGGCCTATAACCTTGAATGGAAATCCAACTACGATCGGCAGTGGAAGCGCATCTGGACCTTGTTCTCCGAACACGCGATGATCGAGATCAATGAGATGTCACTCCTGGGCGACAGGGATGACGAGATCTTCCAGGCCGGCGAAAAGATCAGGGCGCTCTTGACGCTCACCAACCTCGGCCGTCGCTCCGAGGCGATCACGACCAGCATGTACGGGGATCTCGTGATGCCGGCGCCGGTGCACGTAAAACCCGCGCGCGAAGTGCCGGTCTCAGCCATGTTCCCGATCGACACGAATTTTCTCAGTCAACTCGACCCGCAGCTCTCGAGTCGCGAAAGAGCCAGCGTGGGCGTACGGGTCAGGGGCGCGGTCGAATACGACACGAGCCTGGTGACTGAAAAAGCCAAGTCCATTCTGATCAACAGTGTCGCGGAAATCGACGGTTTGCAGGCCTCGCTGAATGAAATGAACGGAACCGGCGGAGTTCAGGTCCGTCTCGTCAATCCCGCCAAGGCCGAATCGCCTTCGATGATCACTCTCCGAGTCGTCCTCGCGGGGAATCTCGGCGAATTCAAGCAGGAAACGCTCAAAATGGGTCCGAAGGAAACCCGTCTCGTCAACGTGATGTTCAATGGCGTCGACCCATTTGACATCATGGAGCGCGGCGGAATTTCCGGAGTCGTCCAATCCATCATGAACGGCCAGGTGCTGCACGAAAGGGAATTCTCGGTAAGCGCGTCGCCCCGACACATCTCGCTCGCCAAGTATTTCAGTGGCTTGGCCAGCGGTGCCTCCGTGGCTACCGGCGACGATGACCGCCTTGGCCGGCTTCAGGAAACCATGGGTATGATCCAGCGGATGACCCAGGAAGACATACGCCGTGGCGTGGACTGGGAGGAGCAAAACCAGCTCGAAAACACGGTTGTCGGTCAGCTCGGCAGGCAGTACCTGAGCGCCAAGGCAGCCGGAAAACTCAGCCAAGAGGCCCAGCGCTATTACAATGAGCTCGGCAAGAACCTGAATACGCTCGAAATCGGCAGGTTCAAACGCAAAGCTTATCGTAAGGCCCTGAACATCTTTGCGCCTGACGTTAAAGTGAAGAAAAAGTAAGCCCAATATCAGAAAGCCGAAGAGGGGGTCTCGTCAACCGAGGCCCCCTTTTTTTTTGGAATTCGGGCTAATCCCCGATAAACTGAAAATCTCATGCAGATTCGGGCACAAAGAGGTCGTCACAGATGTTTTTTCGCGCTTTCAGCCCTCCTGCTCGCATTTTCCGGAAACGGCTGCGGAACGGCCGGCAAGTACGGTGATGCGCTTCCGGAAGATCTCTGTAACGAACCCGACGAGAAGAACCCCGCAACCACCGTAGAATCCGTCGTACCGAGCGAAGGAAAACGCCTGGGCCGCACGGTGGTCACGATCAAGGGAAGCGGCTTCAAACCCGGTGCCGCCGTACTCCTGGGTAAAGTGAATTGCGGAGGCGTTTCGGTCGTAGATGCGACCACGATCACCTGCATGACCCCGCGGCACATACCCGATACCGTCGACGTAGTCGTCGCGAATACGAATCGCGAATGCGCCGCTATCCCGGGAGGGTTCACCTTCCTCCCTAGCGTCGTCATCACCCCCCCGACCCAGGCCCTCGCGATCGGGAACAATTTC
>Ga0208375_1001299_pt1 | contig 29055 bp, 32 predicted proteins | sample RifOxyD1_FD_184038 | JGI IMG/M metagenome (GOLD analysis project Ga0208375, IMG submission 184038) | Soil microbial communities from Rifle, Colorado - Rifle Oxygen_injection D1 (SPAdes) | ecosystem: Environmental > Terrestrial > Deep subsurface > Rock core/Sediment | place: Rifle, Colorado...
GTTTTGGACAGTAAAGGAATAATTTACCGGGGGAGACGGGATTTAGACATTTTCAAAACCAACCTGGCCAAAATTACCAACAAAGAAAATAGGAAAGGTGATTTAAAAGATGCCTTAAGTGGTACAGATGCTTTTGTGGGTGTGTCCAGGAAAGGGTTATTAAAGAAAGATGACATTAAACTAATGGCAGAAAATCCTATTGTTTTTGCCCTGGCCAATCCAGAACCTGAAATTTATCCTGATGAGGCAAAGAAGGGTGGGGCGTTTATTGTTGCAACCGGCAGAAGTGATTTTCCCAATCAGGTTAATAATTGTCTGGCTTTTCCGGGAATTTTTAAGGGGGCCCTGGAAGTTAGAGCCAGGCAAATTACTGATGGGATGAAAATATCGGCGGCCAATGCCTTGGCTAATATGGTCAAAGATCCCAACCAGGCAAAAATTATCCCCGGCCCTTTTGAGAAAAACGTGACAGAAGTTGTGGCAAAAGCAGTCGCGAAAACTGCCATGCGAGAAAAGCCCCGATGAGGCCTGTTAAAATTCCTCCTAAAATGTCCGAAGGGTAATGGACCCCAACATATATCCGGGCAAGGGCAATCCAAAAAGCTGCAAATATAAAAAACGGCGCCAGCTTATGTTTCAAAAATATAAAAACAAAAACCAGGGAAAATGCGACTGTCGTGTGCAGTGAGGGAAAAGAAGAGGTGTTGGAATGGGAGATTAGGGAGGTGATGGGAAAGACAATAAACGGACGGGGGAAATAGGAAAATAAATTGATGAGTTTGACTAAGAGAAATGAGAATAAAATTGAAAGAAAGAGGAAGAGTAATATTTTCATTTTTCTTTGGATAATAAGTGCAACCGCCGCGGTAAATCCTGTCAGAAAAATCAACTGGACAGCCCCGAAAACCATCAAACTGTCAAAAATCGGAGACTTTCCGCTTAAATTAAATATAGTCAAAAAAATAGTATCGTTTATAGGCATTTTAAATATAAGGCAGAAAAATTATCATGCCAATAATGGCAGATGCAATAATCAAAATAACAACTGACCCGGCGGAAAAATCTTTGGCCAGCTTTGCTCCCGGGTGCTCACGATTGGTAAATGAGTCAACGATTGCCTCAATAGCACTATTGCACAGCTCGGCATATAAAACTACTCCGATTAAAATAATGACAATAATCCAATCATCCCGGGAAATATTAAAATAAAATCCGGCAAAAATTACAACTACGGCCTCGACAATGCCCATTTTCCAGTTCCTCTCTGTCTTAATGCCGGACATTATTCCTTCAAAGGCATATTTAAAGGAGTGTAAGATATTGGGGGTTTTAATTTTTTGTTCCATAAAATCAGTATAACAAAAGTTGCAAATTGATAACCAGTAGTATAAAATCAGGCCATAATGGAAAGACGCAACAATGTTATTTCTCTTGAACCCGGGCAAACTGTGGTAATCGTGGGGGTTAAACCTGCTGTGCAGATAGAACCTATGGAGCAAGCAAATGAGGCGATAAAAGAAAGTATGCATTTAATTCAGGGGAATTGGAGGACAATTGACGGGCTGTTTTTCGGTGGAGACCTAGACGAAAAGGATTCAGAAGGAGCGCTTGTTGGGAAACTTTTACCAGTGGCCAAGGAATTGGTTAAATACCGGGTATCCCCTGATGAGTTGTTCCGTGCAACATTGGCAACTATTGAAGGGGGACGGGATAAGATGCTTCCTGTTGAAAGAAAAAATGACATGGCAAGAAAAATTGCCGGCTATTTCTTCCAAATTGCAGCTGAAGAAGAAGTTAAATCCCCAAAGAGCTGATTGACACATTACCCGGAGTTTGCCATGATAACTCTGGAGCAGAAAATTTATGCCAAAATACGGCAAACTTTTTGCTTCAATTATAATCTGTGAAGGAGCAGGATTTATTGGTTCCTTCTTCACTATCCCTGCCATTTCCATCTGGTATACTGCTTTAGTTAAACCCTCGTTTGCTCCCCCTAATTTTATCTTTGGGCCGGTCTGGACGGTTTTATATCTTTTAATGGGAATTTCCCTATATTTAGTCTGGGAAAAGAAGGATAAAAGAAGGGTAATCCGCGGAAAAGGATTGCAATTTTTTGCGCTCCAGCTGGGACTCAATGTTTTATGGTCTGCTATGTTCTTCGGTCAAAAATCTCCCGCCTTAGGTCTTTTAGTTATTGTTTTATTATGGGTAGCAATTTTTCAAACTATCAAATTTTTTGGAAAAATTAATACTGCCGCGTCCTACCTTCTTTATCCTTATCTTTTGTGGGTTTCTTTTGCCGCTGTGTTAAATTTCATGATCTGGCAGCTTAACAGATAAACTTTTCTCATCTACTTCTAAATGGTATGTTTAATTTCTACCTGATGCATTTTTATGTTGCATCTTTGCTATACTCAAAGTATGGCAAAAGAGGACAAAGTTGAGGGCTTAACTTCAAAAGAGGCATCAGAAAAACTTCTACAGTTTGGGCATAATGAAATTACCGACTCTGCCCGAAACGGGCCCTTAAGGATATTATTGAGGCTGGTACGTAATAATTTTATCATTTATCTTTTATTTTTCGGGGCTATAGTTTCCTTTTATGTCGGGGAACAACTTACCGGCATTACTATTCTGGCGGTACTTCTTATTATTATTGGGGTGACTTTTATCCAGGAATTTAGAGCCGAGCAGTCAATCCGTGCCCTCCGGCAAATGATTATGCAAGTATCGAGGGTAGTAAGGGATGGAAGGGAGCAGGAAGTTTTATCAAAAAAACTGGTACCGGGGGATTTGGTAATACTCCGGCTTGGCGAGAAAGTTCCGGCGGACTCTATGGTTATTGACGAGAGCGAGTTGGAGGTAGATGAGTCGGTTCTGACAGGAGAATCAAGAGCTGTAAAAAAGAAAACTGGCGATCCAATTTACATGGGTTCATTTATTACAAATGGGAAATGTCAGGCGCAAGTTTTGCATACCGGTATGAATACCAAATTCGGGTCAATTGCCAATATGATTTCTGAAGCAGAAAAAAGTTTACCCCTCCAGGATAAGGTTAACCGAATTGCGGGATATATGGTAGTAGTGGCAGTTTTTATTTCCATCTTAACAGGTTTTTTGATGATAAGCCGGGCAGAGGCAGTGAATTCCGAGACAATTTCCGGGGCATTAATATTAATAATTGCCCTCTGTGTGTCTGCTTTTCCGGAAGGTTTACCGGTTGTGCTAACAACAACATTGGCAGTGGGAGCAACCCGGATGGCAGGGAAAAATGCCATTGTGAATAGGATGTCAATTATTGAAACTTTAGGTGAAACAACTGTTATTTGTGCCGATAAGACAGGGACGATAACCCGCGGGGAAATGACAGCCAAAAAGATAGTTACCCCCGGAGGCGCTATTGATGTTGGCGGAGCGGGTTTTGAAGTAAGGGGCGGTTTTAGCAGTGATGGCAGGACGGTAGAAATTGCGGAAAATTTGGAATTGAAGCTTCTACTTGAGACGGCAATTCTTTGCAATGATGCTAAAATTGAAAGAACCGGTGAGGATGAAGAGTATAAGGTTTTGGGAACACCGACTGAAGGAGCACTGCTGATTTTGGCCGCCAAAGCGAATATTTTTAGGGAAGACCTTGAAGGTAGCCGCCTTGAGGAAATTCCCTTCAGCTCCGAGAGAAAAATGATGTCTGTATTACATAAAGGTATAAATTCTACCCTGGTTTTAGCCAAAGGTGCGCCGGAAACTATTCTTTTAAAATGTAAATATATGCAAAAGGATGGTAAAACGATTCCTTTGACAGATGAAGAAAAAAAGCACTTTTTGCAGTTAAACAAGAAGCTAACCCGGGAAAGTTTCAGGACAATAGCTCTTGGGTTTAAAGAAGCAGATTCTGGTAAAAGGGATTACCAGGAAGAGGATTTGATCTTTTTAGGGCTTATTGCCCTGGAAGATCCGCCCCGGGAGGAAATTGCCGGATCTCTAAAAATTTGTAAAGAAGCCGGCATTGCAGTCAAGATGATTACAGGGGACCATCGGGAAACGGCGCTGGCTATTGCGGATGAAATTGGGCTTTCAGGTGAAGTTTTAGAAGGGGATGATTTGGATAAATTAACGGATGATGAGTTGTCAAAAATAATTAGGCAAATTGCGATTTTTACAAGAGTCAGGCCGGAACATAAAATCAGGATTGTCAGGGTTTTAAAACAACTTGGGGAAGTTGTGACTATGACAGGGGACGGGGTCAATGACGCTCCGGCTTTAAAAGAGGCGGATATTGGTGTAGCAATGGGGAGGACCGGGACTGATGTTTCACGTTCTGTTGCCGATTTAACCATAAAGGACGATAATTTTGCTACAATAGTTGAAGCCATAAAAGAAGGCAGAACAATTTTTACAAACATCAGGAAATTCGTAAGTTACCAGTTGTCCTGTAATTTTACGGAACTTTTTGTTCTCCTTTTGGGAGTAATTCTTGCCCCTGTTTTCGGCTGGGGTATACCCATACTTTTAGCACTGCAAATTTTATTCATGAATCTGGTAACCGATGATTTGCCGGCTATAATGTTGGGGCTAAATAAATCTTCGTTCGATGTGATGAAAGAAGGCCCCCGGAGAAAAGCGGCGATATTCAATATACAGCTTCTTATTATAACTTCTTTAGCGGCAGTTTTGATGACTATCCTGGTTTTGATATCCTTTTATTTATCATCCAATATCTTACTTCAGAATTTAGAGACTGCCCGGACAACTGCTATGGTCAGTTTGATACTTTTGGAAATTGCCGGAGCTTTTCATTTCCGCTCATTCCGCTACCCGGTTTTAACCAGGTCACCGTTTGTTAATGTTTATTTATTTTGGGCATCCCTGGCCTCACTTCTTGCTACTGCCTTAATACTCTATACTCCTTTAAACGCAATTTTTGAAGCTGTTCCTTTAGGGCTTTGGGGTTGGATTGTGGCTATGGGTGCTGCAGTTATTTTTACAGCCGTTTTTGATGTAGTCAAAAAGATTAAACTTTTTTCCATCCGTTAAAGTTTTTGGGGTCTGGTATAATTTTAAAGATGTATCTTCGAAGAATTCCAACCAGGCACTACTTGTCACACAAAAGGGACAAATCTAATTGGCTCATTTTTATTTTAATATTTTTTTTATTTTTAGTATTAATTATTATATTTAACCGTCTTTTACGTACAAGTTCTCTCATCGCTCCCGGGAATGTGTCCGGTCAAAATGAAATACCCATAAAAACTCCTTTGCAAAAGGCTGTCGAAAAAGCCATGGAGGAGGCACAGGGTACTTATTCCATTGTCATAAAAAATATGAAAACCGGGGAGAATTTAGAGCAGCTGGAAAATAAAAGTTATGAGCCGGGAAGTTTATATAAGCTTTGGCTCATGTCGGCTGTTTTTGAAAAAATAAGCCTTGGGGAAATAAAAGAAGGTGAAATATTAAGCCGTGATATTGCGTTTTTAAATAAGGAATTTAATATTGCCCCCCGGGATGCGGAAATGGCAAATGGTGTAGTGACTTTATCGGTCAAAGATGCACTGCACCAAATGATAGCCATTTCCCATAATTATGCAGCGCTTTTGCTTTTGGAAAAACTTAAGACGTCAAACTTAAAAGCTTATATTAAAAAAATTAGCCTCTTAAATTCTGATACCGGAACGCCACCCAGGACAACCCCGGCTGATACAGTCCTTTTTTTGGAAAAGCTTTATAAAGGAGAGTTGGTAAGCCCGGAATATTCAAAGCGAATGATGGAGCTCTTGAAGGAGCAAAAGTTAAATGATGGTCTGCCGAAATATTTGCCTGAAAAAGCACAAATTGCCCATAAAACCGGTGATATTGGCTACTTTAAGCATGATGCAGGAATTGTCTTTGCAGACAGTGGAGATTATATAATTGTAGTTTTTTCGGAAAGTAAATCTCCGGGAGGGGCACAGGAAAGAATTGCTCTTCTTTCAAAAGCAGTTTATGAGTATTTTACTTCTGTAAAACTTTGACAGCGCACGGTACAGAACATATTATTAAAGTATATAAATGGTTTTAAAAATTACATTTCTTATTTTTGTGGCAATTATGTTCATTGTGCCGGGGGCAACTTTTTTTGCCATGGGTGGTGTGCGCTCCGACGGACTTTTTAGACTGTTCGGGCTTTATGCCCTAACCCTTCTTTGGCTGCAGATAATTTTAGGCCCCTTCACACTGCCTTTATTAAAGGCGGGATTTAATGTCTTTCCCATCCACCGGGCAATTGGCATATCCGCCTTAATTTTAGCCATTTTACATCCTGCATTGTTTTTATCCGCTGCAACTTTGGAAACTTATTTGCCTGCCAATTTGTTAATATTTGGCTATCTTGGGCCAATTGCCTTGCTTTTACTGATTACCACAGCAACTACGGCTCTGCTTATGGGCAGGGCTCCTTTTTCGAAGTTTTGGCGCTTTTTGCACCCTTTAAATTATCTGGTTTTTACCCTGGTGTTGGTACACAGCTTTATGGTTGGTACTGAAACGCAATTTCAACCCCTCCGCTCCCTCTATATTATTTATGCCGGAACTTTAATTACTTCTTTTTCCTACCGGGTAATTTACAGGAGGTTTTTACAAAAATGAAAAGCGGGGTTATCATCATTGGGGTTCTACTTTTAATACTCGCAGCAGGCGGCTTTATCCTTACCCGGAATACCAATCGGCAATCTTTTGCCCCTAAAAGTGTTTCTGGGGAAAAGTCTCCTGAAATTTCCGGGCCGCAAGTTGTTGTCCAAAACCTGGATACCCCTTGGGGGATAGCATTTCTTCCCTCTGGAGAAATGCTTGTGACTGAAAGGCTTGGCAGGGTAAGACTGGGAGAGAAACTTGTAGCAACACTTTCTCAAGTCAAAGAAATTAGCGAAGGCGGGCTTTTGGGAATAGCCATAGATCCTGATTTTTCAAACAATAATTTTGTGTACCTGTACTATACATTTAGTGGTGATGTAAGTAGTACTTTAAACAGGGTGTCAAGATTTATATTTAAAGATAGCAAACTGGATGGTGAGGAGATAGTTGTTGATAATATTCCCGGAGCCCCAAACCATAATGGGGGAAGGTTAAAATTTGGGCCAGACAAATTACTTTATATCACAACAGGTGATGCCCAAAATCCCTCTTTGTCCCAGGATAAAAATTCTTTGGCAGGGAAAATTTTAAGGGTAAAGGGTGGAAATGTTGAGGTTGTATCTTTTGGCCATAGAAATCCCCAAGGGTTGGCATGGGATAATACAGGCAGGTTATGGGAAACAGAACATGGGCCTTCTGCACATGATGAGGTAAATTTGATTGAACAGGATAAGAATTATGGTTGGCCTGATATAACTGGCAACGAAACAAGAGCGGGGATGATTTCGCCTGTGATCCAAAGCGGGGATAATACCTGGGCTCCATCTGGTGTGGCATTTTTTGAAGGAAGAATTTTCTTTGGCGGCCTGCGCGGCACAGCTCTTTTTGAATTTAATCCGGTTGATAATTCCTTGAAAGAACATTTCAAAGGACAATTTGGCAGGATTAGGGATGTAATACTGGGCCCTGATAATATGCTTTATATTTCCACAAGCAACCAGGATGGCCGGGGCAACCCATTTGCCGGAGATGACAAAATAATCAAAATTAACCCCCAAAAATTGTAAATAATCCTGGGGTGTCAAGCTACATCCACCCCTAGTGTGCAGGGTTCGCCCGTTATTTTTTATTTTTCTAGTATCCCCACTTCTGATTTAATAAATCTTCTAATTCAAATTGCTGTTTTGCTTTTACTGCTTGCTCTTATGCTTTTTACTCTGGTTTCTAATTTTAGAAAGCTCCGAAGGGGAGAAAATATTGTAAATCTTAAAAAACCCTTGCAGACGATTCTTTATTTTTTATCATCCTTGGTGGCTCTAATTATATTAGGAATTTCGGTTATGATTTTATTATCATTATTTAATGGAGGTACCACTGATATAAGTACACCGCATTTTTTCCCGCTCGATAACCCAAAGGGTGAATATAAGATAACCTTAGGTTGTCTTGGAGGACAAGGAACCACTTTTAATATAGAAGAGTCTAAGATAAGGTACGGTCCTAATGGCACCTATGATAAATATTGTGTTGAATATACAGGAGCAGATATTTGTTGTATGGGCAAAACAAACTTTTTAAGGATAACAATTGGAAAAAGTAAAGTTGATCTCGAGCCCTTTTTTGGGAAAAGGGTAAAGAATATAAAGGGTGGTTGGGGGTCTGCAAACGGCATGGCAGGATTAAATATTGATAGTCTAGAATTAGCAGAATAATCTATTTCTTCAAACTGGATTTTGGATTTTAGGTTTAGGGCTTAGTAATTAAAATCTTATCCAATTCTTACACACAAGTGATATATTTTAGGTTATAAAACTTATGAACATTCCGGGAAAGATTATTATTTTAATTTTAGCCCTTGTTTTAATGGCAATTTTTGCTTTTGTATTTTTCCCCAAAAAAAATACCAACTCTTTAACTAATCCGGGAACCCAGGCTCAGGCTGATATAACCCAGGGTCCTCAAGCATCCTCCCATCCTTTACAAATATCCGAGATGAGGAAAAAGGAATATCCCGGTAGTGAGATTACTGTCGAAAGGGAACTTAATCCCGGAAGTAACTACAAACAATATTTGGCCTCATACAGGTCCGAAGGGTTTAAAATTTTTGCGCTTTTGACTGTGCCAAATGGTATCAAACCAGAAAGCGGTTGGCCTGCAATAATTTTCAACCACGGATACATTCCTCCGGCCGAGTATACAACTACAGGCAGATATGTGGCTTACACTGACGCTTTTTCCCGTAATGGTTATATCGTTTTTAAACCGGATTACAGGGGGCATGGGAATTCTGAAGGCAATCCGGAAGGGGCTTATTATTCCACAGCTTATACAACTGATGTATTAAATGCAGTGGCATCTGTCAAAAAATACAAAGACGCTGATCCGGAAAGGATTGGAATGTGGGGACATTCAATGGGAGGAAGTATAATTCTCCGTTCTATGGTTGTTTCCAAAGATATTAAAGCCGGGGTAATTTGGGCGGGGGTTGTAGCCTCATATGAAGATATGATGAAAAACTGGAGAAGGTCTACCCCCTTTACTCCTTCGCAAAGGGAACGGGAATTTATGCGCCCGGGCAGACAGACCTTGATTGACAAATATGGGGATCCGGATAAAAACCCGCAGTTTTGGCAGTCAATTTCCCCTATATTTTTTGTGGGTGATGTTTCCGGACCAATACAGCTTCACCACGGAACTTCTGATAATGAAGTGCCTTTGCTTTTTAGTGAACGCTTAAATGAAGCCCTTAAAAATGCCAACAAGCCCGTGGAATTTTTTACCTACAATGGCGACGACCACAATTTATCCAACAATTTAACTCTGGCGCTAGATCGTTCGGTCTCCTTTTTTGACAAATATCTGAAGAATTAAAATATTTTTTCAACTAATAGTCCAAGGCCCAGAGAGAAAGGGAAAATTAAAACTGCCCAAAGCGGTTTTGCTAAAACCAGCCAGCTTTTGCCTTTTAAATCTAAAACAGGATTAATAAGCGGAGAGATTACCAAAAACGGCACTAGAATTATCGGCGCATAGGTTATAACAAAAAGCGGGAGCAGGAGTGGTGAGATTAAAGCTCCGGCCAAATTCAGTCTAACCAGATTGCCGATAACTCCGTCGGCCGCGACTTCATAAAATCCTCCGGCAACAACTACCATTTGCCAGGACAAGCGGTAAGAAAGCAGAAAGCGGGCAAAAAGATAGCTTAACAAAGTGTAGAAAGGCACGGTCATAATAAGATCAGCAACTAAATTGGAACTGATGGCAGCTCCGCTCGCCTGAAAGAAGTTTTGTGCTGCCCAAATAATAATTTCCAGAAAAACCGATCCCGCAAAGGTTAAAACAACGAAAGAAAGATTGGGGTTGATCAGGCTAAGGGCTTCCCGTAAAAACCGGCAGAGAATTACCCCAAAGATTAAAGTATAAAAAATAGCCGCAAAGTAACCAACAGCAATAGCTTTATCAGACGGTTTGCCATTAAGTAAATTGTTGACCATGAGAACTGCAAAGAAGATAACCAGGCCTGAAAAAAAGACAGAGAACAATCTTGCCATCATGTAATACTTATATATTATTTATAAAATCTGGCTTTTGCAAATTCTTCCTGGGCCAGATCATTTTTTCCCTGATCCTGATAAATTTCACCCCTAATTTGGTAAAGCTCGGAAAATGCCCGATTATATTTGTTTAATATTTGATCAGTTAAAGCAAAAACCCTCTCATAATTTTTTAACTTTTGATAAGCCAAAATAGGTTCAATTTGGTACCATAATGTTCTGAAAGGAAGCTTTCCCTCCACTTCCTCAAAAAATTGGACTGTTTTTTGGTAATCTCCCAAATAATAATATGCCACTGAAATATTAAACTTAGTGAAAATATTATTTTGATCATCTTTGAGTTCCTTTTGGGCAATTTGCAGAGCCTTTTCCCAGGCAATTTTCTCATCTAAATCTTGTCCCAAAATTTGTTCAACTATGTCTTGTTTTTCTTTAGGGACCAGAACAAGATATTCATAGTTAAACCCCTGCCAAAGTTTTAAGAAATCCTCATATGAATATTTTAAATCTGCGCCTTGCAGGGAATCATCCTGAATAATCTGTCTTGAATTATCATCATATCCGCGGATCAGCCTGTAATGCCCTATATCGTCATTTAACTTTAACCATGTTCGAGTGATTACAGGCATATCATTTGCAATAAAAAGTTTTAATTTTTCAATATCTCCGGCCGGCCTGTGATATGTTAGAAGCCTATAACCTTCTGCTTTTTTGGCCAGCTCGTCTAAAGTCACTGACTTGTCATCATTGTCTCCCTGGGGATTCTGAAATGGCCTTAAAGCCTGGCCCAAAGTTTGTTGGGTTTCGTTGATGCCAAAATAAGACAGGGCCATGGAAAGGGCTGCCGGCCCGCAATTATTGAAAGTTTGAAAAACCTGAATGGTTTTGGGGATTATTTTGGATGGGGGAGCAGGAGGAAGAGTTGGAGTGGGCGTGGATATGGGTATTGTCACTGGCGGGAGGGAATTGGTACTGCTTTGCGGAACAATTAATTCCTGATTTGAGGAAAATTTCAGATAAAAAGCCCCAAAAAAGAGAATTAAAATGGCAGGTACAACCAGCTTCAACATGAGGCTGAAATTATAACATATCCTAAATTGTCAGAAATGACCACCAGGGTTCGCTGTGTAGTTTAACTTGGCCACTTTCCGCTTCAATTTCCGCCTCAACCTCATGCCTGACAGGAATCAGCCCCAAAAGCCTGGTTTGCCGGTCTCCCGTAATCCTAAAATTGACACTGTTGTCATCTGCCAATTCCAACTCGATTTCGCCCCTTTGAATAATGCCCCTATTTCTGGCAATTTCCGCTGCCTGGTTGGGCAAAATTCTGATTTCGCGCCTGATATTTCCCGCCTGGACAAATAACCGACCTTCGGCATCAACAGCCAAAGGGAAAGCAGATCTTGTCACAGCCGGAACATTGTCCGAGATAAGCCTGACCCTGTTATTATCTTCAATCTGGAATTCCACCTCACGATTCTGCCTGTTATTTTCCCCCTCAAGATTATTTAGGATATTGAGCCTGATCCGGTCCTCGGGGATATTTCCCAAAACTTGTTCCTGACCATTGATATCTTCTGCTTCAAACTCAAATCGACCTCCACTGGCGTGGATTTCAATGCCGGACATCCCCGGGTTGACAAAAACCTGATTGGCGCGTTCGACTAAATCCCGGGCACTGGGATTATCATCATTAAAGAGAAAAATTCTTTCCCCAACATCATCCACTCCGGAATTTTGCGATCCCGAGCCTCTGACTTCTACTTCCGAGCCTCTATTTTCCGTTTCCCGCCCCCGTGCTTCCGGCTCTCTTCTTGCTTCATTCTGGCTGTCATCAGCACCGTCTTTAGCAAGAGCCGGGCTCCCATTTGACACAGTGGTGGCAATAAGAATTGACATCAAAATTATGATGACTAATTCCGGAATTGCCCTGGTCGATTTTCTTTCCATCTCCCGCGTATTTTCCCAAGTCTAGATTAAAACAAAGTGAATTTTTTGTAATAAATTAGTAAACAGTCTAAACCCTATAGATGGTCTTCTTGATCTGCTTCTGCTTCCTCTTTGGTTTTATGCACTATATCGTCTTTATGATGAGGTGGGGCATAGATAGTATAAAGCTGCAATACATCAGTTGAAGATGTATTTATAATATTGTGCTTTGTCCCGGCCGGGACAATGATAACATCACCGTCTTTTATGTTTTGCTCCTCACCATTCATGATGACCTTGCCTTCACCTTTTTCAATCCTTAAAAACTGGTCAGTTATCTCATGTACTTCCATGCCGATCTCTTCATTGGGTTTTAGGCACATCAAAACCAACTGGACGTGTTGCCCCGTGTATAAAACCTGCCTGAAGTAAGAATTTTCCCGTGTTTTCTTTTCAATGTTACTTATAAATCCTGTCATTGTTTTCACCTCCCGCAAATCTATTGTAGCAGATTAAACAAAAGTTAGAGCAGTACTGATTCTGATATAATTTATACGTGGAAGTATTTGCCTTTATTGACAGTCAAAATTTAAATCTTGGAATAAGATCTTCAGGTTGAAAGAAGGACTTTATTATGTGGATTGACCTATTACGAGAGTCCTTGGAACAAAAAAAGACTGGCATTCGCGGTCGGTCGAAACCTTAGGCTAGTCCAGTCATCGTGATGAATGTATGTTATCACGAATAACCCCTAAATTCAACTGGGATTTAAATAAAAGTTAAGGCAGTACCGAGTTTTCCGGCGCGGCCGGTTCTGCCAATCCTGTGGGTATAATCATCATATGTTTCAGGCAAATCAAAATTTATGACATGGGACACATTGGGAATATCCAAACCGCGGGAGGCCACATCCGTAGCCAATAGAATTTGAATTTGATTTTGTTTAAAAGATTGCAAAATTCTTTGCCTATGTCCTTGTGTTTTATTGCCATGGATTGCCCCAACCTTAAAACCTCTGCGCTCCAGTTCCTGGGTCAACTTTTCCACCCCATGTTTGGTTCTGTTAAAAATTAAAACTTTTTCAAAACCGTCAGAAATTAAAAGGTCGTGTAATTTATCAACTTTACTCCCTCCAGTTTCCACCTTGACCACATCCTGGTTAATAGTGGCGGCAGTATCAGTAACTTTGACAGAAACCGTCACCGGATTTTCAACAAAAGCCTGCAAAATCCCTTGGATTTTTAGAGAAATGGTGGCAGAAAAGAATAGTGATTGCCTCTCTGCGGGTAAAAGTGAGATAAAAAATCTTACATCATTTATAAACCCGATATCAACCATTAAATCCACCTCATCCAAAATAAAAGTGGAATAATCTTCCATAAAGACAACTTCCCTTTGGATTAAATCCTTAAGCCTCCCGGGAGTGGCGATAACTACATGGGGATTTCTCCTCATATCATTTATTTGCCGGTTGATGTTAGCCCCTCCGATAATGACCGTGGAAGATAATTTCATATCGGCTGTCAAACTTCTGAATTCCTCCAAAGTCTGCATAGCCAATTCTCTGGTTGGGACAACAATCAAGGCACCCTGGTTCCGGTCCTTATAGATTTTATTTATTAAAGGAATTAAAAAGGCGGCAGTTTTTCCCGTTCCGGTATTGGCAAGACCAATTAAATCCCTGCCTTGCAAAATTGGTTCAATAGCTTGATCCTGAATTGGGGTAGGCGAGCTGTAGCCTTTTTTGGATATGTTAGAGAGAAGTGCGGGAACTAAATTAAAATTCTCAAAACTTTGGTGGGAAAATTGGTAATTTTCTTCCACTACAGACGGGTCTGCCTTCCTAATAAACATAGACATATCCCGGCCCAGAAGCCGTGAAGTTTGAGATCCATTTTGAAACCTGCGGGGCCTATTGCCTCCTCTGTATGATCTATACATAAAAATTTTCTTGGTAGTTGAAAAAGAACACGAAGAAAAAAATCTTAGAAGCTACTCAAAAATATGATCCTGCTAACCTTGTAGCTTTCTGCTTGAGATAAACTGGCAGTAAATAAAAGGAAGAATAATCGAATTGCTTTAATTCTAAATCAACTGAGAGGAAGTATAACACAGCAAAACTAATAAAGCAAGTCCTATAATTTGAGCGTAGCGAGAATTTCAAGCTCTGCTTATAATTTGAGCGTAGCGAGAATTTCAAGCTCTGCTTATAATTTGAGCGTAGCGAGAATTTCAAGCTCTGCTAATTTGCAGCTATGGAATTTTCATCCTGGGCAAGATATAATCAAGCTAATTATTATGGCGGCAGAAATAATACTATTTCCGGGGGGAAATACGGGATTATCGGAAAAATGTTCCGGTGAATATCTTTCCCAAGCCCTAGATCTGTTAAAGTATCGCGGGCCAAGGCGGAAATTATTAAGTTTTTTCTGGAGGAACAGGTGTATGGAAGCAAGAGGATCGGGTGATTTAGGGGAAGAAATTCTTGCTTTTAGAGAGTTGGCTAGGCTGCGTGGTCCGGATAAAGCAGAAAGAATCCTTGCATTCCCAAAGGTTAGGTTCCTGCGAGAACAACGAACGCAATCCAATACATTGCCATGCGAGCTAATTAGACTTGCAGATATTTTAAGTTCACGTGAAGCATGAAGTTTCTTCTCATATCCTGGGAAACCAGAAAAAATAAATAAATATACAAAAGAAAAATAAGATAAAGATTGCAGGATATACGATTTTATTAAGACTTTTGTTTTCATTGCTGGCTCTTCCAAAAATGAACATGAAAATATAGGAAATTAAAAATAGGATTGTAAATAGGGGGATAAAAACATTCAGGGCAATAATTTTATTAAACTTGGTAGGGTCATCAAAGGAGCCACTTTTTTCAATAAACGGGGCTTTTATAATTGGGAAATCTACAGATCTTCCTGCGAGGCTTACTCCTGACCAGGGTACCGGCAAACCACGGTTTAAATAATACCAGGATTTTTCATTATAAAGATGTGGGTAGTTAGATCGTTCCAGGCGCATATTCCAAAATATGCCCGAAAAAAAACAGATGAAAAAAGTCATCTCAAAAGCTAAAATAAACCCCTTAAAGTTCCAAAGTTTATTCATTACCAGTCAAATTATATGGTATATTAATGCCAATGTCACATCTTCATTATCCTTTATTGAATTAAATTTTGGTACAATACCTGCATGAGTTTAAAGGTTGGGATAGTTGGGCTTCCTAATGTTGGCAAGAGTACTCTTTTTAATGCTCTTTTGAAAAAAAGGGTGGCACTCTCTGCCAATTATCCTTTTGCCACTATTGAACCCAATGTGGGGGTTGTGGCAGTGCCGGACGCGCGCCTAAATGAGCTTGCGGAGTTGGTGAAGAACGAGGAAAAAATGATGAGTCTCCCGCCACTTGTTCCGGCTGTGGTGGAGTTTGTGGACATTGCGGGCCTTGTTAAAGGCGCATCAACAGGGGCGGGTTTGGGCAACCAATTTTTGTCCCATATAAGGGAAGTAGATGCCATAATACAAGTGATAAGGGATTTTAGTGATGAGGGGATAGTCAGGGAGGGCAGTGTTAGCCCGGAAGAGGATAAAAGTATAATAGAAACAGAGTTGGGTTTATCTGATTTGCAGGTTTTGGAAAAACTGATAATAGGGCAAGAGAAACTTGCCAAAACTTCTAAGGATCCACTGGAAAGCAAAAAAATAGAAATCTTAAATTCTGTTAAGAAAAACCTGGAAGAGGGGAAAATACTTGGCCATTATGAGATGGGTGATGAAAGATTGGAAGTTTGGTTTAAAGCTTTGCCTCTTCTAACAATTAAACCCCATCTTTATGTTTACAATGTTTTAGAAAAAGACTATTCGACTAAATTATGCGATCGTCAAATCTTGGAGAGTGAGTTGGTTATTTGCGCGAAAATTGAGGAAGATTTAGCGGATTGTAATGAAGAAGAAAGAAGGGAATATTTGGAAAGCTTGGGGATTATGGAAACTGGTTTGGAGAGATTGATAAAAAAAGCCTACTCCCTTTTGGGATTAATTTCATATTTGACTGCCGGGCAGAAAGAAGTTAGGGCCTGGACTATAAAAAAGGGGACAAAGGCTCCGCAGGCTGCCGGAGTGATCCATACTGATTTTGAAAAGAATTTTATCCGGGCCCAGGTGATAAATTATAATGAGTTATTAGTTCATGGTTCATGGTCAAAAGCAAAAGAGGCTGGGAAAATAAGAACTGAAGGAAAGGATTATATTGTCCAGGATGGGGATGTGATTGAATTTTTAGTTGGAAGCTAGTACAATTCCATAGATGAATAAATATGTTCTGACTTTAATATTAAAACCTGACCTGGATGAGAAAGCCCGTAAGGAGCTTTTATCGTCTGTTGTAAAGAGGTTTGGGAAGCTTGAGAAAGAAGAAATGTGGGGAGCCAAGGATATGGTTTATCCTATAAAGCACCAAACCAAAGGTTTCTATGCCCACTACACTTTTGAAGCGGAGCCTTCGTCAATTTCCTCCCTTGACAAAGACTTGAAAATTGATGAAGATATATTACGTTATCTACTAGTAAGGGTAAAGTGAAAAGTGTAGATAATTATTTTATATGTCATCAAGAAGTTGGAATAGGATAGAGCTGATTGGTAATTTAACCCGCGACCCCGAGATGAGATTTACGCCTTCCAGCACAGCTGTGGCTACGTTTGGCCTTGCCACTAACCGTACCTATACTTCCAATGGTGAGAAAAAAGAAGAGGTTGATTTCCATAAAATTGTGGCTTGGGGGAAACTGGCTGAAGTCTGTTCGCAGCTTTTAAAGAAAGGCTCAAAAGTTTTTATTTCCGGAAGATTGCAATACCGCGAATGGACAACCCAGGAAGGCGGAAAGCGCCGCGATGCCGAAATAGTTTTGGAAGATATGGTACTTTTAACTCCTAAAGGAGGGGTATATGAAGGTGCAGAGAATATTCCCGCAGGGGAAGTCCCGGAAGCGCATCAGGAAGAAGAGGCACCGCCCCAAAAGGCACCAAAAGCAAAAGAAGAATCAAAGGAAAAAGCTGATGAAAATGTGGCTCTGGACGAAGACCTTCCCTTCTAACTGGTTTAAGTGTATAATCCCCTGATATGGCAGTAAAAAGAAGTGTAAAATCAAAGATTACCGGCGCGAAAGAGCCGGTGCCTGAAAAACAGGCTGCAGTGCCTGTGGAGGAGGTTAAAACGCGGTCCAAGAAGTTTTGCCATTTTTGCAAAACAAGGACAGAGCCCCGTTACTTTGATATGCAATCTCTAAGGCGGCATTTGAGTGACCGGGGCAGGATTGTACCAAAGATGAGGACAGGGACCTGTGCCAAGCATCAGCGGATAGTAGGGAGGGAAATAAAGCGCGCAAGACACCTTGCAATTTTGCCTTTCACTATCCGCATCTGATTTAGTACAATTAAGTTATGTTGCATGTAAGGGGATTCGCGGCATATTTTCCAAAGATAGGTCAAATTGAGGCTGAAAAGGTAGCCTTACGGATTGGTTTTAAGGGTAACCCCAGGCTTCTCAAAAATAAAATTGCCAACCGTATTTTGTACTCTCATGCAATTGCCCAGACTCAAGAAGAACTGAAAATTGACCTCGCAATACTCTTTGAAGCAGTGAAACTTTCCGGCGACCTGTATTATAAAAAAAGCATTGGGAAAATTTTTATACCCGAAGGACTGGCTAATAATTTTCCCGACATAAAAGCGGTATCGGCAATTTTTATTGAAGCTCTAAAACCGAAAGTTGGGACGGAGGTTGCGCTAAGCAAATAATGAACCAATTATTTATTCCTAAGCGGATTAGGGTTGAGGTTGACAAGATTGTCCATGTCAGGCGTCAGCTGCTTTCCGGCGGGTGTGATATAAACTTTAAGTTGGGTCAGAATTTGTCCCCTTCGGATGTTCTTTGCCAGGGACAAAAGACTTCAGGATTTTGGATGGTGCATTTAGCGTCAGAATTATCTGTAAGGGTACAAGATGCGCCGAAATTCTTAAAAAGAAAAATCGGCCAGACAATTTTTCAGGGGGAAATTCTGGCGGAGAAAGTAAGCAGGTTTGGGTTGGGGAAGAAGCTGATTTTTGCTCCGGTCGATGGGATAATTGAAAGTTATGATTGTTCTGCCGGGATGCTCAAAATCAAAATGTCAGCTTTGGCCCAAAAAGTGCTGTCCGGCGTATATGGCATTGTTGACGCAATAGACAATAGCTCAAATTCTGTGGTGATTCGCACCCAGGCTACTATTATCCATGGCGTGTTGGGTTGCGGTAAACAAAAATGCGGTATGCTGAAAGTTTTAAAAAATGAAAGCAACCTGGTCGGATCTTCGCAGATTACCAGTGACCTTCGGGGGAAAGTTGTAGTAGGTGGAGCAATAGCCATTTCAGAGGCTTTAAAAGCGGCAGAAAGCGTCGGCGTTGCCGGGTTAATCATAGGGGGAATTGACATTTGGGACTTTAAAGCCGTATCAGAGAGTTTAGGGCTAACTTCTCTTCTGGTGACTGAAGGGTTAGGCTCAATTTCCATAGGGAGGGATATTTTTGCGCCCCTTTCGGAGTTTGACGGCAAGTTTGTTATTTTGGGAGGATCAGAGAGGACCCTGGTCCTGCCGGGCCAACAGCCTGCTTCTAACCTCCCCATAAACCCTAACGGTGCAGGTAGTATGGCGGAAATTAAAACAGGGCTTAAAGTGAGAATTATTGCTGATCCTTTTTATGGGGTTCAGGGGCTTATTGAGGCTGTTGATGCTGTGGAAAGTTTGCTTCCATCGGGGCTTCGTTCTACCCTCGTGACAATTGCTACCGAGAGGCGTAAAATTAGACAGCCGTATCAAAATATTGAAGCAGTATGAGGAGAATCAACGTAACTTTTCTATTAATAGTGGTACTCTCGTTTATTTTAGGCTGGCAGTTGGGCCACCATGACTTTACCATTAAATGGCAGAAATTTAAGCCTGAAATTGGGCTTGTTAATGAAGCGCCGAAGGATACAACTTTAGATTTTAAGCTTTTTTGGCAGACTTGGGAACTTCTGGGCAGGGAATATATTGATAAAAAAGCGCTGGATCCCCAAAAGCTTTACTATGGTGCAATTCAGGGAATGGTTGCAGCACTGGGTGATCCCTACACGGCTTTTTTGCCCCCAAAGTCACAAAAGGCCACTAAAGAACAATTATCGGGTTTGTTTGAAGGTGTGGGTATCCAGTTGGGGTTTAATAAAGAAAAGCGGTTAGTGGTGGTGGCGCCACTTGCAGGTACTCCCGCGGCAAAAGCCGGGGTAAAACCGGGTGATATAATTTTGGAAATAGACAAAAAGGACACTGTCAATATGAGCCTGCCTGATGCAGTGTCACTGATTAGAGGACCGAAAGGGACGGATGTTACCTTGACTATTTTCCGTGAAGGGAATGGTAAACCGGTTGGCTTTAAACTAACCCGTGATGAAATCATAGTAAAATCTGTGGAATTGGAAACAAAACTTACCCCAACAGGTAAAAAAATTGCTCTTCTTAAGGTGTCCAGTTTTGGGGAAAAAACTGCCGGCGAATGGGACGGGGCCGTCAGTACAGCACTCTCCAATGCTCCACGGGGGGTAATTGTCGATGTAAGGAATAACCCCGGTGGATTTTTGGAAGGCGCTGTTTATTTATCATCGGAATTTCTGGAGGGGGGCGTTGTTGTTATGCAAGAAAATGCCGAGGGGGAAAGGACGGAACTTAAAGTTAACCGGACTGGTAAAATGTTAAAAATGCCGCTTATCGTGCTTATCAATAAAGGTTCTGCCTCCGCTTCGGAAATTTTTGCCGGGGCAGTGCAGGACTACGGAAGAGGGAAGCTCATCGGGGAGCAGTCTTTCGGCAAGGGGACTATCCAGTCCTCACAGGATTTGCCGGAGTCTACAGGGATTCATATAACCACTGCCAAATGGTTAACTCCTAAAGGCCGCTGGATACACGACACGGGTCTTACCCCTGATGAGAAAGTGGAGCCTGGAGTGTCGGAGGATTCAGATTTACAACTTGAACGCGCGCTCAAGCTTTTCGATGAAAGCTTTGTGAAGTGATATAATTAACTGTTTAATATGGAAAAACAACCGCCCCGCCAGTTGCCTAAATTATCCACTTTGTTTTTAGCAATTATTTTGGGAGTGTTATCCGGTATAGGCATTTTTCAGCTGGCAAGCAAAGGCCTTTTACCTGTTGGTAATTTACCCAAAATTGAAATTCCCGCGCCTCAAAAAACAGTCTCAATTGTGGAGGAGGAAAATGCCGTTATTTCGGTGGTGGAAAAAGTTTCCCCGTCTGTGGTGGCAATTGGGGCAACAGCACGTATTTTTAATCCTTTTGATCCATTTTCTGTGCCCCGCAGCCAAAACAACACTATCGGCACCGGATTTATTGTATCGGATAAAGGTATTGTAGTGACCAATAAACATGTAGTCGTGGATCCTAATACCCGTTATAATGTCGTAACCCGCGATGGCCAGAAATTTGAGGTTAGAAAAATTTACCGTGACCCGATTCTGGATTTGGCAATAGTGCAAATTGACTCCGGAGGGCTTAAGGCTTTGGAAATGGGGGATTCTTCAAAACTTAAAGTTGGCCAGACTGTTATAGCGATCGGTAATGCTTTGGGGCAATTTACCAACACGGTTACAACCGGTATCGTTTCGGGCTTGGGAAGAAGGGTGGTGGCAGGCGATCCTTTTTCCGGTACAGCCGAGAGTTTGGATGATTTAATTCAAACCGATGCTGCCATCAACCCGGGAAATTCGGGCGGTCCGCTTTTAAACAGTGCAGGACAGGTTATCGGGGTTAATGTAGCCACCACGGAAGGCGCGCAAAATATCGGTTTTGCTATACCAATAAATTCTGTCAAAAAGATTGCCGATGAGTTTATCGAAAAAGGGGCTGTTTCGCGTCCGTTTTTGGGAGTCTCCTATCGCTTTATTGACAGAGATGTGGCAATTTTAAATGAAGTGCCACAAGGGGCCTATGTCCAGGAAATTGTGGAGGGATCGGCTGCGGAAAAAGCAGGCTTGGAAGTCGGTGATATTATCACTAAAATTGACGGCAAAACAGTGGATGGTGAATCGGTTATTTCAGAAACAATAACCGGGAAAAGAATTGGAGATACCCTGACTTTAACTGTCTGGAATAACGGAAAAAGCCGTGATATAAAGGCCACTTTACAGGAACTGCCTAACCAATAATAGTTAATATTCTCTGCATATGGGCCAAGTCTTTTTTTACTTCTATTTGAGCATCTGGGAAATATTTCATGGCCTCAATAATTGCCAGTTCTCCATGAGTGTAATCAATTTCCCCTATGATTAATTTTGGATGCCAGTTTAAATCTACAATTTGCTGAAATAATTTCCGGTAAAGTTCAAAGCCATCCTCGCCTCCGTCGAGCGCTACATGTGGCTCAAAATCTTTGACAGAGCAGTCAAGATAGGGGATTCGGGCGCTTGGGATATAGGGCAGGTTGGTGACAATGATATCTACTTGCGCCACCCCTCGCAAACCTTTTAATAGATTGCTTTTAAGAAATGTGATTTTATTTTCCACTCCATGCAGCATGGCATTTTGTTTGGCAACTCTTAAAGCTTTTTCTGAAATGTCCGTGGCAATCAATATCACACATCCGATGTGTGATATGATTTTAGCAGCAGTAACTGCTATGGATACGGCAATATTTCCGGCGCCGGTACCAAGGTCGAGTACGGTTAGTCGGTTGTCGATTCGTGGTTGATGGTTCGTAGTTTTTCGATGAACCATGAAACATGAACCATGAACAAATTTCAGCACCTCATCAACTAAAAGTTCTGTCTCTGGTCTGGGAATTAAAACGTCAGGAGTTACTTTGAATTTGAGTTTATAAAACTCGACATACCCCTGTATATATGCCTTGGGGATATCTTTTGTCGAGTTTTTCAAGCTCTGCTTATAGAATTCAACCCAACCCTGAATGTATTGTTTAGGCTTGTCCGCTTGAAGCCTTTTGTAAGGCATTAGTGATATCCTCCAAATCTCCTTCCAAAATTTGTTCCAAATTATGCCAGGATTTACCTATCCGGTGATCCGTCACCCTGTTTTGGGGAAAGTTGTAAGTCCTGATTTTTTCATTCCGCTCACCGGTTCCTACTTGAGCCGCCCTTTGTCCCCCCACTGATTTAGATAATTTTTCCTGCTCAATTTCCCAAAGGCGGGCACGGAGAAGTGACATGGCATTTTCCCTGTTTTGAAGTTGACTCCTTTCGGTTTGGGCTGTTACCACAAGCCCCGTAGGGATATGCCTTAACCTCACTGCGGTACTGACTTTGTTGACATTTTGTCCGCCGGCCCCGCCGGAGCGGAAGGCTTCAAATTCGATGTCGGCCGGGTTTATAAAAACTTCGGCATTTGATACTTCCGGCAATACCGCCACCGTGGCGGTAGAGGTATGAATTCTTCCCGAGCTTTCTGTGTCCGGAACCCGCTGGACCCGGTGTACACCCGATTCAAATCTTAAGGAATTGTAAACTCCCACCCCTTTTATCTTAAGGATTATTTCTTTGATTTGGCCCAATTTTCCCTCGGACCTGTCAAGTTCTTGTGTCTTCCAGTCTTTATTTTGAGCAAACCTGGTGTACATCCGTAAGAGATCTCCGGCAAAAAGGCCTGCTTCATTTCCTCCGGCAGCAGATCTTATTTCCAAAATTGCCACATTGGGGTTAACACTCTCTTCCTGCTCTTCAGAATATTCATCTGATGATTGATTGCCGGCAGAGGACGTCTGAAGTTCCTCTTTTTGCCTTTCCAGCTCATCAATTTCTATCCGGGCTAAATTTTTCATCTCCGGATCATCAAGGAGTTTCCTAGCCTCGGCAATTTTTTGATCGATAGCATCAAGCTGTTCTTTTAAATAGTCCATATTAGTAAGTCGTTAGCTATTAGCTGTTAGTCGTTAGATATATCATACCCTGTTTCCCGTCTTGTGGCTAAAGACTAATAGCTTGTTACTTATCTAAGAATTTTTCTTGCGGGCCTGCATTAGGAGATCTTTGAGGGTTGGCTTTTCTGTTTTTACTGTTTGGACCCGGGCCTGTCGGGCTTCCGTAATCTTGACGCGTTCTGCTTTCTTGACTTCCGATAAAGCTTTTTTCTTGCCGAATTTTTCAACCTGTCCTTCCGTGTCAACAAATTTTTGTGAGCCGGTAAAGAAGGGGTGGCAAAGGGCGCAAATTTCCACTTTAATTTGAGGCTGTGTTGAGCCGGTGGTAAAAGTGTTGCCACAAACACAGGTAATTTTGGCATCTCGGTAATATGTTGGATGTCCAGTTGCTTTCATAACTGAAGAATTATATCAAATTAAACCGAAGGTCGCAAGGCGAGTCGTATTAAGTCCGATGAGCCTTATGGTGTTTGTGTTTTTCGCGAGCCAAGGTTCCAAGATAGACGCCTAAAGCTATGAGCAAGGCCCCGATAATAAATGAAAATCTTAGTTGCTCATTTAAAATAAGCACACCCAGAGTAACAGCTACTGCAGGCTCAATATATTGGAACAGGTCAGCTTTTATCACCCCCACTCTGGCCAGTCCCCATTCAAACAGGAAATAGGAACAAATTGAGGCCCCGATGGTGATAAAGACCAGCCCGAAAATTCCAAGATAAGTGACTTGAGAAATCCAGCCGGGGTTTTGTAAATATTCCAAAAGGGCCGGGATTAAAAAAGTAACGGCCCCTGTCAGAAAAATTGCAGTGGTAATAATTAAGGTAGAGTATTTTTTACAGATAGTTTTTGAAAGGATTGCCCCCGAAACCCAGGAAACAGATGCCAGAATAATTAAGAAATTCCCAAGCATCATGCTGGCAGAAATTTGAACACCCAAAAATAGGAGCGGTATGCCAATTACGGCTATAGTCCCTCCAAGGCCCAAAATAATGCCGATTAAGTTGGCGCTGTAAACCTTTTCCCGTAAAATTACCCATCCTCCTAAAACAGAGATAATTGGTATAACCATAGTCAAAACCGAAGCGTCAATAACCGTGGTACGTGAAAGCCCCATGTAAAAAAAAGCAATGTTTAAAGAGGCCATTAATATTCCTACACAGATAAGTTTTGGCAAATCAACCTTCTCAATTTTGATTTTCTTTTCAGCCAGCAGAAATGGCACAAGAAGAAGGGTAGCCAAAAAAAAGCGCAGGAAAGCCAAGGTCATGGGCGGAAATTCAGCTAAAGTCAGTTTTGCTACCAGGAAGTTTAACCCCCAAATGATATGGGCCAGGATTATGGCTACATACGGCCAGGATTTCTTAAGAATATCGGAGCTCATTTTTATTTATGATTTACGAGTTATGATTTAAGATTCATAAATCATCCATCTTAAATCTTAAATCAATTTGGATAAAATTTCATCAATTAACATTGTCTGTTGGGTTTTCTCCTTAAGGTTTTTAAGCGTTATTTTATTGGATTTAGCTTCATCCGGTCCAATAATTACAACATAGGGAATTCCTTTTTGGTCAGCGTATTTTAATTGCTTATCCAGTTTTGTCCCCGGCTCCACCCAAAGTTCACAATTTATACCGTTCGAGTCCCTCGACTCCGCTCGGGATAAACTCCGTCGTAAAAAAGAGGCTACTTCTATGGATTTTCCCTCAAGGTCTGTATTAAAAACTGTTACTAAGACTTGAGCAGTCTTGGGTTTTAAGTCAGGAAGTTTCTTGTATTGCTCCAAAATAACTTGTATTGGAATATCACCGCTGGCAAATCCTACTCCCGGTACTTTTTCCCCACCGATTTGAGCTGTTAAATTATCAAACCTGCCCCCGCCGAAAAGCGAACGGCCGAATTTTCCACTCTTGTCCCAAGCCTCAAAAACTGTCCTGGTGTAGTAATCAAAACCCCGGACAATGCTTGGATCAAACTCAATAAAATCCAAAATTCCCGGGTACTGTTTTAATGTCTCAAAAACTTGGGTAAGCCAAGGGGACTTGCTGTAATCCTTTTCGGTCAAAATTTCCTCAACTTTTTCCACTACTTCTTTGGATAATCCTACACCTAAAAGGCTTAAGCGGAACTCGTCAGTGGTTATTTTTTCTTTGCGGTCAATGAGTCGCAAGACCGGGCAAACTTGTTTTTCGCTGGTGCCAATTTCTTTGAGTCTGGTTTGCATAAATTCCCGGTCGTTAACTTTAATGACAACCTCGCTGGATGTGAGTCCTAAAGCTTTAAGATACTGGGTGGCAATAGCTATAATTTCCGCATCGGCTTCCGGAGTTTCCGGTCCCAGAAGATTTACTTCCAGCTGGAAAAATTCCCGGGTCCGGCCTTTTTGTGGCTGTTCGTATCTGAATGTCCTGCCAAAGGAAAACCAGCGGATAGGTTTTAAAAGTTCCTGGGAACGCTGTGCCACCATCCGAGCGTAAGTGGGGGTAAATTCAGGGCGGAGGATGATGGTTTGCTCACCACGGGCTGAAATAGTAAAAGTTTGTCCCTCTAGAATTTCCTGGCTGGTTTTATTGGCATAAAGGTCAAAATATTCCAAAATCGGGCCATCTACTTCCTGATAGCCAAACTTTTCGGCAAACTCCCGGATTTTTCCATAAAGATAATTCCGGAAAGCCATTTGTTCCGGATAAAAATCCCGCGTTCCTTTAACTGGTTGGACAATTTGTTTATTCATACTTGGTAATTGTATCTTAAAGATTAAATTAATTCAAAATGTCACAATCGGTCACCTCATGTGTCCGCATAATCCACCCCCGGGGTGTACATGATATGCAATAAACTTGACGGGTGTATTATAATCTAAATTAATTTTATTAATGGAAAAAGTAGTTGAGACAAAATCATTTGACGCATTGGTAGGAAAAATTGCTCAATATCGCCAGGAGCACAAGGGTGACGAAGATGTTTTGGGCTACACTGCCTGTTTTGTTATCGGGCTGCGTGCAATGATTAACGGCAATGGCCCTGGGCTAAGAAGGCTTGTTCTTTGCGCGGATGATCTTGGTAGTATGCCTGCTTTTGATATGGGATACCATTATAAACCTCTTGATCCGAGCCGGAAACAGGAAGCCCATACTCGTGCAACATTGGAATTTTTTGCCCATCTGAAAAATTGGCTTTTGGATGGCCGGTTCCTCTCCCGTAAAAAGGATAGTTTTTGTGCTGAAACTTTATTTCCTAGCTTGCAGCTTGTTGAGCGTTTCCCCAAGAAACCAGGGGAGGCTTTCAGTCTTTCTCTAGAGAAAATAGTGCCGAAACCTAAGGTTGAATCCAGCTGATATGTTACATCGGGCTATCATGGAAACCGACCCGGAAATGGATCACGCAAAATCATGACATGTCAGAAAATTGCGTGATTCCTGTAAAGTTCCACATCGGGGGTGGAAGATTGGACTTGTAGACTTGTGTTAGAATGCGGGGTGGATGGGTATTGAAATTAAATTTGATCCCAGTAGAAGATATTTTTTAGAACAGTCAATAAAAGGACCGCTGGGTGTAATGTTTCTAGGACTTCTTTCTGAACAGAGCCTGCATCCTGAATATTCTACTGAACTTCCTTTGCCAGAAAACATGTACGGTGTTGATGTTTACGGAGCGAGAACCAGGTTAACAACCGGTCAGCTGGCAGATCTATATACCTCTTTTGATAAAGCATTTGATGCAAGAGTTCCCCCCGGGCAAAGAAACATGGATAAATGGATGCAAAGAAGATTTTTACTTCCTTCAAATGAAAGGTATTTGGAAGAGATTGTGACAAGGGATATGTTTAATAAATTTGAAGAAAGTCGGGCAGAAACAGGTGTGGGTCTTGTGGAATATCTCAAGATGCATTTGGATTTGCTAAACCGCATGCTTGATCAAGCCAGGACTACAGGGTGGGCAAAATGGTCTGTACCCACCTCTGCTAAATTTGCCCGTATTATAGTGTGCGAAGGGTTGGATTTTTACCGGTCTTCTTTTTGGGTGGAGAATGTGGAGAATAAAGATATTGATGCCCGTTGGATAACAGATCGGGAAGATGATGGCTATTTTTGGATAACTGATTTCGACTCATCTGGCAATTTAATTATGCGCTCTCTGCCGGGGGAAGGGGAGAAAGAAAAGATATACGTGTTCCCTAAAAAAGATGACTCTTTAACTAAAAAGGGAATCCGGCTGGATATGGGCCGTGTACATGAATATTTTCACCTACTTTTAAATATGCTGGATAAGTACATTACGAATGTTGAAGATTCTCCTTTCCGCTTTCGGGATTTTACTCTGAAGAGCGATGTTATGGGTGGCAGTCCCGAGCCTTCAATTAATCCTTATACGATGGGAATCTTAAAAAGAAATTTTGATAGAAAGATCCGTGGTTATTTCACAGATCCTTTGGCAATGGGAGCAGCTCGTCAGGGATGGGGGAACGGTTTTGATAAGATGCCTTTTTGGGAAGTTCCTCCGCAAATTAATTTTTCTGCTGATATTGACGATACCCCTTATCGCGGAATAGTTTCAGTCTTTAAAAATGGATTTGAGCCCGGGAAATATTTTGCTCCCTACGACGGTTATTACACCAAAAAGATTTGGCCTAAAAACCCAAATTATCAAAACATGGATAATGTAATTTTTCCCGGGCCTGCTTTTCAAAGTAGGACAACCTGTCCGACTGATTATCTGATCCGTTTCGGTGATAAAGAGATCTTTATCCTGGTTGCTATTTTCAACCTGACACATTGGGCAGTATCCGGAGAAGAAAATTTGTCAGGCAGTGATTATCAGGGGGGTATCCCAAGATACAAAGTCTCTTTTACCGGGTTTGATGATCCTGATCTAAAGGTTCAAAGAATGGAGTATGTTCATAAAGATAATCTGTCCTCATATCTTGCCAGTTATGATCGGGTTTATGCTACTTTGGCCATTGTCGGAACACCGTTTTATGCAGTCTACAGTTTACAATGAATTTGTTGTATAGTAGATTTCATGCCGGTTGATTGTGCCATTATTCTGGCAGGGGGAAAGGGGGAAAGGTTGTGGCCCCTGACTAATGACCGGCCCAAGGTCATGGTTGAGGTGGCCGGCAAGCCAATTTTATATTGGCAGATTGAGTGGCTAAAATCACATGGAGTTAAAAAATTCGTTCTGGCCGTTTCCTATAAGTATGAAGTAATTCAGGAGTTCTTGGAGCATGGTAAAAAATTGGGAATTGAAGTGGACTATTCAATTGAAGATTCTCCCTTGGGCCGGGGTGGAGCTATAAAAAAAGCTTTTGGCAGTAAGCTTGTTGAGGGAGCGGAAGATGTAATTATAGCCAATGGGGATATTATCACCAAGCTGGATATGACCAAGATGGCCAAGTTTCACAGCGAGCAAAATGCCCTGGCCACTTTGTTGCTTGTCCCATATTTATCAAGATGGGGAATTGTGAGGTTGAATGAGGAAGATTCTATTGTTGGTTTTGAGGAAAAGCCCAAGTTGCCTTATTGGATCAACGGGGGGATCTATGTGTTTAATAAAAATATTGTTCCACTTTTGCCGGATCTTGGCGATCATGAAACTTTAACTTTCCCCAAACTTTGCGATGGGAAACTAAGAGGTTTTAAGAGTGAAGGCTTTTGGCGGGCGGTTGATGTAATCAAAGACAGGAGTGAGGCCGAAAAATTTCTTGAAGAAGGCCGGGAGAAATTCTTCTAGGGTGTTGGGTTGGCTGGAAGAAGGATGTAAATAAACCTCGTTTGTAAAACTTCTGATTTGGCAGGAGTGGCAACTATAATAATTTCTCTTCCGGGAGTTATATCTTTTATCCCAACTTCTTTCGCCGAAGCAGATTTATAAGTTGTATCCGCATTTACTAATAGGTTTACATTTTGTTTTTCCTTATTTTGGATAATGATATTTTTGCTATCTATGTTTAAAACTTTTCCAAAAATAGTTTTTGGAGCCGGACCTGGTGGGGTAAGTTTGATAATCT
>Ga0208375_1001303_pt1 | contig 28918 bp, 26 predicted proteins | sample RifOxyD1_FD_184038 | JGI IMG/M metagenome (GOLD analysis project Ga0208375, IMG submission 184038) | Soil microbial communities from Rifle, Colorado - Rifle Oxygen_injection D1 (SPAdes) | ecosystem: Environmental > Terrestrial > Deep subsurface > Rock core/Sediment | place: Rifle, Colorado...
CGCGAAAAGTTATTGGCTTCTGAAGAGGAGATGAAGAAACCGATGGCGCGAGGCAGGTTTTTTTTTGACGGACTCGGCTATTTCCGTCCCTTGAAGTGGTTGCTGGTGCTTGTAATCGGCTGGATCACCTGGCCGGTACTTTTTGCCTTCAACAGGCTTGAAATCACCGGACGTGAAAAACTCGAAAATCTTCCCGCTGCACAGGTTCTGTTTGTCAGCAATCATCACACCTATTTCATGGATGTGATCGCCATGCTTCACGCGATGCATTCTGCCGACCACAGGTATTATCTGCTGGCCCCCAAATGGGTGGATATATTTTATATTGCCGCGCGCGAAACGATGCAGAAAAAGGGGATCATTCCGAAAATACTGGCGTACACCGGGGCGGTTTGCATTGATCGTACCTGGCGCGAGGACGGCATGTCTGTGGAGCGGATCGTCCGCAGGGACGATGTCGAGGACATCGTAAGGGCGATGCGCTCGGGCTGGGTCATCACCTTCCCGCAGGGCACGACAGCGCCCGGCGCGCCCGGCCGCAAGGGCACGGCCCATCTGATAAGGGAGTACAGGCCGATTGTCGTGCCGGTTGTAATCGGAGGATTCCGGGATGCTTTCGACAAGACCGGTCTCAGGCCGAAAAAACGTTCAAGGCTCACGCTCGATATCCGTCCGACGCTTGCGATTGATTACGAGGCTTCCGTAGAGGATATTCTGGAGCAGGTGATGAAAAGCATTGTTTGAGCGAGGGGCGCCATCTTGTGTTTGGCGGCACGTCAATAAAAGGACAGTAAAGAGGGGATGACGCGCTGCATATCCCAAAAGTTGGCGGACACTTTCCGAAAAGTTGGCGGACACCTTTTGAGTGCAGCAGCAAGGCTGGTGGTTGACCGCGGCTCGAAAAGGGTCACCGCTCCGGCGGGGGTCATTGCAAGCAGAGGACGAAGGGCCGGCAGATCGGCGGTTATCAGCGGGCACCCGGCCGCAAGGGCCTCAAGAACAAGTGATGGATATAATGTTGTTGAAATCGTGCTCCGGTAAGGAAGCACCAGGGCGTCAATTTCTGCAAGTGCTTGCCAGGGATTTACTATTCCGGCCCATGAAATCATGTTTTCAATCCGAAGCTCCCCGGCAAGCTGCCGGACCGCTCCGGCGTCTCCATCGGGACTCAGGGCCAGGAAAAGCCGCAGGCCGGGTTTTTCGCGCGCTGTGATGGCAAAGGCCGCCAGAAGATCAGCCACGCCCTTTTGTGCAAAGGCGTGGCCGATGTATCCGTACCAGAAGGTCCCGTCGCCGCGCCTGCGCGGAAACAGGGGTTTTTGATCCGCCCCCGCCGGGGATTCCGGCTTCCGCGGCAGGGGCGGGGTTTTCAGTGTTTTTATATTCGCATATCCACAGCGCAGGAGTTCGTCGGCGATGAGCGGATGCGTGGCAAGATGCGCTGCCCGCCGCGCGGCGGGCAGACGGGCGGCCAGGCGCGCAAGGAGGGAATTTCCCAGCAGCATTCTCGGGGCTGAAAAAACCGGAGATTCCGAAAAAGCCCGCAGATGCGCGCGGTCAAACGCAGTTGACGGCCCCTCATACTGCAAAACGGTTTTTGCCTTGCTTCCTGCCAGGGCCGCCAGCCACGCGAACGCAGGCGAAGGGAGCACGAGATGGAGCGTGCGACTGCCTTGCCGCGCGCCGTTTTCTTCCCGGTTGCGGATCAGCTTCAAAAATTCAGCCATCCTTTTTGTCAATGGCAGTTTTCCGTAATCCGCCGCATCCTTTGCCGAGCTTGAACGCATGGATGCGGGCAATAAAAGCCGGGCGTCGGCCCCTGCGCCGGAAAGCAGCCTTATCAGCTCAAGCGCGCCCGAGAGCTGGCCTCCCAGCCGCATGTTCATGATCGCAAAGTCAATCCCGATCATATTGCAGCCCCATTTTTACAAGCATATCCTGAAAAGCCTCTGACATGAGCAGATCATATTCCGCGCGCCAGTTGTAATGCCAGGCGGCATAGCGCGTTTTCAGCTCCGCATTTTCAAGGCCGGGGTGCATCACCAGTTCGGCCGTACATCCGGCGGGAAGCGTGGTTTGCGAAATCCTTTCAAGGAGCGCTCCGGCGTGTTTTGCAACCATGCCGCCCGCCTGGTCAATTCCGAACGGGGAGAGAATCCTCCGGCCCTTCGCCGGGGAGATCCATGAGCAAAGGCCGCTGGAAACATAAAGCAGCGATGATTTCAGTCCGCAAGGAGCATGTCGCGGCAGGCGGATGGCGGTGCCGGGATGTTTTTCAAACACTCCCTGGAGCGTCCGCCAGATATGCGGGATGAGATGGGCGTATTGGTGGCTGTTGATGAAATCAAGCGTGAGACCCAGGGACAAAAAGCGCGCGATCTGTTTTTGCGCGGCGGCGCGGACTTCTTCGAGGGCCGCGGGCTTCAGAAGCGTTTTGACGAAAAGTCGCCGGTAGTCACAAGGCATGCCGGCCTCTCCCGAGAAAACAAGATGGATTCCCGTCCTTATTCCGCAGGACGCAAGTTCGGGCGCTCGCTCCAGCGCCGCCTCGTCGTGGCACATCACGCTCGCGGAGCTGATGCGTCCGGCGCGGGCCAGCGCGATGATCCCGTCATTTATGCACGGCATGAGTCCGAAATCATCCGCCGTGACGGCAAGGCGGTTCATCGCTTCCTCCCCGCCGCATAGTACTGGCCGCCAAGTGGACACCACGAAAACGCGCGTTCGACAAGCGCCGTGGCAATCGTGTCGTAGGGCAGGAAAATCATGTACCCCGCGGCCTTTATTCCGAGCCCGCAACCTGCCAGGAGGCTTTTTGTGCGTCCCAGCGGGAGCATTGTTGCGTCAACATCAACCGGCGAGTGGCGGACGGACCATGAGGTCAGCGGGTTGTACGGGTTGTGTTCCATGATAATCACAAGTCCGCCCGGACGGGTGACGCGTGACAGTTCGCAAACAAGCGCGGCCTGCCGGGCCGGCGCTATGTGATGAAAAACACAGATTGCCGTCACGGCATCAAATGTCGCATCGGCATACGGCATGGCAAACGCGTCAGCGACCGCATAATCCGCCGCAGGCGCGATGCGACGGGCTTCCTCTATCATTGCGGCGCTTGCATCAACGGCATGAAGCGCCCCGAATCTTCCGGCAAGATGCCGCTCGGCAAGGCCGTTGCCGCAGCCGGCGTCGAGGATTTTGAGCTTTTGCGGCGGGCCGAGATGCCGCTCGCAAAGACGCACCAGAAGATCAGCTTTTGCCTTGATAAAATAGTCGTGGCGCTGGCCGACAAGCGGGATCTGCTTTTGCACAAGATCCGAATAACCGCGGGCAAGCTTGTCGAAGTCCATATATGAAAATTCCGCCAAAAACCCGACGCCCGCAAGCTAAAACACCATCAGATCGAAATAAACTCTCATGCGGAAACCGGAAGTTGTCCGGCAAGACCCGGTATGTGATCTGTATCTTGGATTGAATCCGAAATAATTCCCTAAACGTCTATTTTTGATGCCAGCATCTGTGGAAAAATTTCTTTCAATACCTGCTGCCATGGCATGATCTCAATCCCGTCAACCGTACGCAGATTTGTTTCTCTCGACGCCACAATAAATCGCTTCGCTTGAAGATCGTCGGCAAGTTTTTTTTGTTTCTTCAGTTCTGTTTCATCAACCCGTGCAGAAGATTTGATTTCAATTGCCCAGATTTCGGTCACAGACCGCTCGATGAGTAAATCAATTTCAACATCATCCTTCGTGCGTACATAATAAAACCTGAAATCCGTCCTGAAATACTCATTCAGCCTCATGCATTCCAGAATCACAAAATGTTCAAAAAGATTTCCAAGTACATAGCCGTCACTTATTAAAATATCCCCGAACTGCCTGGCAAGCGTGCGCTGAACCCCGATGTCAAAAAAATAAAACTTGGCTTTTGCGGTTTGAACCTTCCGTGCTGATTTGTGATACGGCTCAAGATAAAAGCCAATAAGAGTATCCACAAGAATTTCAAAATACCTGATAACTGCCGTAGCATCACACAGCGCATGTCGGCCGATCTTTGTCGCGTTTATGATTTTTCCGTTTTGCTGGGCCGCTACTTCCAAAAATCTCACAAAAGGCTCAAGCCTGCGCACTATCTGCTCTTCTTTAATTTCCTGACGAAGATAAGTCATAATATAACTTTTCAGGAACTCCTTGCGCTCAATATCCGTTGCCAGGAAAAATATTTTAGGAAGCTGGCCCCACTTCAGCACGTGCTCAAGATCAAAATCATTGCCAAGCTCAAACGACGTAAGGGGATGTATGGTATTCCAAAGCGCCCGTCCTGCCAGCAAATTCGCGCCACCACGTTTCAATTTGCGCGCACTTGAACCGGTAATCGCAAACCTATAACCTTTTCCAGATTCGATCATCATATGCACGTAATTCAACAGCGTTGGCAGACGTTGAATTTCATCGCATACAATCCATAAATTTTTTGAATCAAACGAAGGCGGGATCAATTGCTTGAATTCGCCGGAATTAACAAGCAACCGCTGGTATAAAGAATCATCCAATAAATCAATCCAAATATGCCCTGATTCTTCTGGAAATAGCTTTCTTAAGTACGAGGTTTTACCACAACCACGTGGTCCAAACACAAGGAAACTCTGTGATTTCAATATATTAAGAATTCTATTGTACATGTGTTATATTTTAACGCCATTTATAACATATATGCTAGGAAAATAAAAGCTTAATTATCCCAAAGAGTTAGCCGGAATAGCCGTGATTCCAGCCTTTTTCTGCCTTGGATTCTGGAACACCAAGCAAAATACCAAACAACTCGCCCAGCAAAAAACTTAAGCAATTACGGCCCCGGGCCGATCAGATGCTTGAGATGGATTCAATGAAGCTTGTTGGCAAACTGGGTGCATTCGGGCCGCTGCTGAAAAAGGCGGGCAAGGTGCTTGGTGTTCTGGCGCTTGTCGTGCTTGGAATCAAATTCGGTCCGTATCTGGCGGGTAAATCAAAAGTGCTTCTAGACACGCAAACCGGCAGGCAGGTTGCCGGGGTGGTGAAAACCTACGGGCATGCGGTCGAGAGCGTGCAGGAAAAAATGGATGCGCTCAGCAGGTCGGAACAGGAAAATGAGAAGCTGCGCCTCGAAAACGCCAATCTGAGGATGCAGGCCGAAAATGCCGTGTTTGACTGCCGTGCCAAGGATTCTTCAACCCGCACCCGGGAACTTGAATTCAAGCTGAGCAAGGAAACCGGCGCACAGGTCGGTCGCACGCTGGCGAGCATTTACTACCGGCCGCCCACTCATCTCATGCCGCCGCAGCTTTATACGCTTGGTGTGAGTTATTTCAAGGGGCGCGAGTACGAGAAATCAGCCGTTATTTTCACGTTTTTGACCGGGCTCGAGGACAACAACGCCTACAAAAGCGCCAAGAATTATCTTCTTACCGGCGTTGCCTGGTACAGGCTGGACAATTTTGAGATCGCGGATGCCTATTTTGAAAAGGTGCTGAGGATGCAGGATGGTGCCGAGAACCTGGCCTATCATGCACAGGCAAGGCTCTGGCGCGGCCTGGCGGCCGAAAAAACGGGCAACCACCAGAAGTCGCAGGAATGGATGCGCAACCTTGTTGACTACCACCCGCAATCCACAGAGGCGGGCTGGATCAATCTTGCAAAAGAAAACAAGCGGCAGCCCGCGGCGGGGGCCGGGCCGAAACCGGAAAAAAGGGAGACACCGGTCGTGATGGATCTGGAGGAAAAGACTGATGGCTGACCGTTTTGCCGTCCGCAGCCTGTTTTTGCTTCTTCCGCTGGCACTTGCCTCCGGCGGGGCGTTTGCCGCGCCTGCGGCGCCACCGTCGTCGCCGCCCAAACCGTGCGCCCTTCTGACGTCCTTCAATGGTGATGTGGAGCTTATTGATCCCACAAGAACACGGGTGATAGACACGGTCGAAAAGGCCGCGATCCCCTGTGGCGGATGGCTATCGGTGGCGGATGGCTGGGCAAAGCTCAGGCATCGCGACGGACACGTCATTCATGCGGGGCGTGATTCGTTCGTGCAGGTTGTGGACTATGACCAGGATGGCGGAAGTTCCGGCGATCATCTGGCCGTGCTGCGCGGCGAGGTTTATGTCAACACCGGAGACGGCAGCGGCGAACTCAGGGTGATCACCGCCAATGCGCGCGCGCGCATTAAAGAAGGCGCGGGCATCATCATGTTCAGCCAGCTTGATGACGAAACGCAGCTCGTGATGTTTGAAAAAAGCGCTACCTTTGAAAACAGGTTTGTCCCCGGCACGCGCATGCTTGTACGCTCCGGCGAGGCGTCGAGCATGAATTTCCGCGCCTTGAGGGTGGTCCCGTCGGAAGCCGCCGCCGTTACCATGGCGTCGATGCGTCCGCGCCTTGCCGCGCTTCAGGTTCCCGACAGGGACAAGGCCAAGGCCCTCAGGAATGCATTTGAGCGGCAGAACCGGAAATTTGCATCGGCGTTGGTGAAAAACACGGATGACGAGGATGAAAGCGACAGTGTCGGCTCGGTGGCGGCGAAAAAGCCGCAAAAGGAAGAAGGCCGCGCACCGGCTTCAATGTACACGAGGCATCCGCCAAAGCCCGATGACCAGCAGCTGCGCGATCATCTTACGCGAAAGATGGTGGCCGGTTCGGATGTCGGTGAAAAGATCCTGTTTCCGGAGAAGTTCTACGGCAAGGCCCAGAAGGTCAGGCTGCAGATCATTGATCCTCTTGCGGGCATGAATAAAAACCGCATGCGGGAGGATGCCATGGAAAAAGCGAAGCTCATCGAAGAGCTTTCGCAGATAAGGCCTGAGGATTAAGAAGGGGTTTTTGAGGCCAGGGAGGGTGTTGTATGTGGTTTATAATCGTCAAAACCGTATTGGCCGCGCTTGTGGCCGCGCTTGTCGGGGCCGCGCTTCCGATCAACGGCGCGGAGGCGGGCACTTTCGAGGTGTCCCTCGGCTTTTCGTTCAACCAGCGGGTGTATTCAGAGGACAGCAAAACCTGGTCGCGCAAGTGGGGCGCGTCGCTGGGCTACAATTTTTCGGATTATTTCGGTGTCGAGATCGCATTCCAGGATGCGGTCGAGCGCAACAACATCGCCCATTATGAAAACACCACATTCCACGACCGCGTCTACAGCGCAAGCTGGATGCAGTATTTCGTGAACCGCAAATTCCCCGTGCAACCGTATGTCAAGCTCGGCGTCGGCCTTCTCAACCGCGAGGCGACCGGCACGTACTGGTACGGCGCTTCGCCGCCGCTCAAGGTCGACAGCATCACGGGCATCGGCGCGCTCGGCCTCAGAATCTACATTACCCGGTATTTTGCAATCAGGACCGAGATTTCGACGTATCTTGCGGGCGGGTACCTGCGCAAATGGAAGGATCATATTGATTACACGCTGGGCGTTTCGGTATTTTTCTGACCCGAGGGTGCTGGTCGTCTTTTGCGTCGTCCTGGGCGCCCTGCTTGGCGGCTGTGCGTCCTGCCGCTATCTCTGGCAGGCGGGTCTGGGGCAGCTTGAGCTTTCAAACAAGGCCCGGCCGGTGGCGGAGGTGGTCGCCGACGAACGCACGCCCCCCGGGCTCGGCGGCCTTTTGTCGCGGATTCCAGACATAAAAAAATTCGGCGAAAAACACGGGCTCCGCGCCACGAAAAATTACGAGCACTATGTCCAGCTCGACCGCAAGGCGGCGGTCTGGGTGGTGAGCGCAAGCCAGCGGCTCCGGTTCGAGCCCGAAACCTGGAGTTTTCCGTTTGTCGGAAGTTTCACCTATCTCGGGTGGTTTGACCGCGCGGATGCCGACAAGCATGCCGCCGCTCTTGAGGCGCGCGGGCTTGACGTGTACGTGCGCGCCGCGCCGGCTTATTCCACGCTTGGCTGGTTCCGCGATCCGGTGCTTTCGACGATGTTTTCCGGCGGCGGGGACGGTCCTGCCGCGGCCGGTGAGCTTGCAAACACCGTTTTGCACGAGTCCGTGCATGCGACGGTTTATATAAACGACCAGTCGTATTTCAACGAAAGCCTCGCGAGTTTTGTCGCCGATGCGCTCACTCCCGTGTATCTTGCCGGACAGTACGGGCAACGGTCGCCCGAATATGAATTCTGGAAGAAGCATGTTGATAACCGCGAAAAACGCGAAGAACGCCGGAAGCTGATGCATGCGGCGTATACGGATCTTGCGGCTGTTTATAATGGGACGGCGCCGGACGCCGGAAAGCTTGAGCGCAAAAACACGATCATCTCAAAACTTGCAAGGGATCTGGGCAGTGAGGCCGGAAAAATCAACAACGCCGTGGTCATCCAGTTCAAGACCTACGGCAGCGGCACCAAAAATTTTGAAGCACTGCTGGCTTCCTGCGGGGGGAGCTGGCAGCGCTTCATTTCAGTCGTCGGGAGTTTGACCTCAAAATCGTTTTCTTCAACTCAACAGGAGGACTTCAGCGAAGTCCTCACGAGCCTGTGCCGTTAGTCTGTATGTCGAGTGTGCCGGTGACGGTGTGCGTGTAGTATACCGTGTGCATGGCGCAGCCACCGAAGTTGTAACCGTAGTTGAGGCATGAATCATATCTGTATGCCTGCACTGTGACGGTTACGGCACCATGTCCCGAAGTCAGCCTGCTTGAGAAGTCTATGGTCTGCTCGCTTGGGGCTCCCGGGCAGATATATGAGTTTCCGCCATCCACAGCAAGGACCTGTGTCGTCACTGTCTGGCCAAGAGCTGAAATCTTATATTGAACGCATTGATAAGCCGCCGACCAGTTGCTGTAGGTGCCGTCAGAGAGCCTTATCTGGCCTGCGGTTCCGGCTACAACCTTTACCTTGAGGATGTTGTCCGTCAGTATGTTGCCAAAGCTGTCGACCGGGTCCACGCCGCTCGCGCCGGTGACCTCATAACTGAAGGTAAGTGCCGGCAGTGTGGTGGTTTCGGTTTCTGTGGTGGTTTCAGTTGTCGTGGTGCTGGACGACGGTGTTACCGGTGATGCGGCAGTTGCCGTGTCCACCGGGGTTTCCTGGTATGCCTGGTCACCGCAGCCCGCAAGGCTTGCAGAAGCGATGGCTGCCAGTGCAATTACTATATACTTTCTATTTAAGGTCTCCATGTTGCTCTCCTCTCGACTTGCAACTAGGTGTTGCAACCCCGGGGCCAATCCGGCCCCATTCACAAGGGGCTGATGTTCAAGGCTAATTTTGGGCGGATTTTTGATGTTTTTCCGGACTGTCATTACTTTTTACGCAACTGTCAACGGCTTTGACAGTCGTGCCATTGTCGGGGTTGTATGGCCGTTTTTATGTTGTTACACTGTAACCGGGGGAAAAACTTTGGGACTGCATATGGATTCCCACGATTTGAATGTCATTTCGCATCTTGGGCAGGCGCTTTGGGCTGATGATACCCATGCCGAGAAAGCCTCCCTTGATGCCATTACTGCGGTTACCTCTCTTGGCCTGACTTCCGAGAGGTCGGTGGAAAAGGTTTCGGAAGCCCTCTTGCAACGGGCGGCACGCGAGGGGGTGCAGCCAAACGCCGGCGCGCTCAACCGGCCATTTTTCCGGATTTCGCCCGAGGAGCGTTTTTTGCTTTCAGCGCTGCATGTGGGGCGCTGGTCTTATGTGCGGCTGGCCAGGGTGCTCAGAAAAAAAACCGATGAGGTGGCGCGCATGGCCTGGGCTGCGAGGTTGCATATCGTATCGGCTCCCGGAAAAGCGCCTTGTGTTCCGTATCCGACGGGTTCCGACCTGCGCGGACCCAAATGCCCCGAATATGATCCGCTTGCGCCGTGGACGCAAAAATTCCTCGATGAAGAAACCACAAGCGCCGAGCGCATTTTTTTGCAGAATCACATCATGTCCTGCGACCGATGCCGGCAGGCGCTTTCGCGCAGCCGCAACGTCTACTACCTGGCTGACGCGATGGTCCCCCGTCCTGCGGAGTCGGAATCAAACGAGCGCATCCGGCGCCTCGAAAACATCGCCGCCCGCATGGCGGTGGCATATATCCCGCGACGGCAGGGTTTTGCCCGAAGTGTCGCTGTTTTTGTGAGCCGTCGCGACGTTCAATGGCTTATAGCCGCGATTTTCGTGTTTTTCGCGGTATTATCGCTGAAATAAGCGTGCCGGTTCAAGCCATCGCGACAAGACGCGGTTCAATCAGTAATTCCTTTCCGGCGGCATGTACTGCCAGTTGAATCCCGGTCCGACATGCACCGTGAACGTCCAGCCGGTATGGGCTTCGCCGAATTCATTGAGCAGTCCGCGCGGCGGGTTCGGAAAGCGCATGATCCGCCGCCAGGAGGATTCAACGGCGGCGTCAAATTCAGGGATGCTTGAGTGCTGGATGTAGATTATATCCACCAGGTTTCCGTTCGCATCAACCACCACGTCAACAATGGTTGAATATTCGCCCTCGACCACGCGGCGGTGCGACGGCACTTCGCGGATCTTGCCCTGCCAGACGGGACCGATGGCCTGGTAGATGCGCGCATAAAACGAGTAATAGACGGATTCCTGCGCGTTGAGCAGGTTTTCGCCGCCCTCGGGCAGGCGCTTGTCGAGGATGGCCTGGTCCGCGCGCGGGTCGTCGGCGGCGCGGTTCGGGATCACGTTTTCGGGCCTGTCGATGCTGATCGGTATTCCGAGATGCGCCAGCCGTCCCTTTGCGCGAAGCGCGGCGCGTTTTGGCCCGGACTTTGGAATCACGTCCGTGATCCGGGCGCGCTGTTCTTTTTCGACGCGGATGTTGCGGTCGGATTCAAAGCGCGCGTCCGCTGGCGCCTCGCTTGCGGCGCGCTGGTTTTTGCTCAGGAGCAAACTGCGCTCTTTCCATTGTCGCCGGATGGCGTCGAGTTTTTTGGCGTCCACATGCGTGACCTCGACCCTGGGCGGAGGCGACGGCGAATGCCACGCGGGGCGGAGCCAGAACAGAAAAACGTGCCATAGCACGGCAAGCGCGGTAAAAACCGCGAGCGTGTGCCAGGAGCCGGAGGGGTCCTCGGCCGTGGTGTTCATGCCCGGGCCCTTGTTGCCGTGAACACGATTGACCACGCTGCCAATGGAACGCGGCTGCCAAGCAGCGGATCGGCTCCGGCCGGGGGGGCGGCTGCGAAGCCCGCGGCTTCGAGCTGTTTTTTCCACATCGAATATTTAAGCTGGTGTTCTTCGGCGGTGTCGCGCTGGATGACCGAACGCAAGGCGTGTTTGAGCAAGAAAAGCGGTGACAGCGGATTTTCCTCGTTGATGATGAGTACGGTCCCGGGCGGAAGCCAGGAGGCAAACGCCGAAAGTGTGGCTGGCGGGTCCGGCAGATGATGGAGGGCGTAGGCAAGCAAAACGACATCCGGTTTGCCGCCCAGGTGTTTTTCAAAGATTTCAAAATTGTCGGGATTGGTTGCATCAATGGTTTCAAAGGACGCTCCGGCGCTGCCGCAGAAGGCGGCAAACTCCCGGGCAAGTGCTATCTCGCCCGCGTCGATGTCGACGCCGAGCACCCGGTGTCCCGCCATGGCGCAGGCGCTTGCGATCAGCCCGCCGCCGCAGGCGACATCAAGTATTCTGAGCTGTTTTCCGGCCGCGCGGCTGCTTATCCCGCTGATGATCAGCGCGAGGCGCCGGTGATTGAGCGCGGCCACCGGATGGGATGTGAAATAGCCGAAAGTCGTACCAATGCCCGGGCTTGCGGCATGTGAGGCGGCAAAGGCTTTTGCCTTCTGGATCACATGCTTGACGGTATCCGCGACGTTGTCCATTTGTTTTTATCTTCGCACGGCTTTGGGGTGATTTGACAAGAAATGGTATAAAAAATATAACCCACACATGCGGCGCGTTAAGAAAATACTGGTTTTGCTGTTTTTCCTGTCATTTTTACCTCTGTCTTCTTGGGCCGCGCCGGCAGAAGCCAGGTACAGGTGTTACAAACAAAAATCCTATGATCTTTGTGTTCCGTCGCCCGGGCAGGGAAGCCGTTTGCTGGGCGTTACGACTGATTCCGGTGGAGTTCGCGGCATGGAATCAGAGCTTTTAAATAATCTTGGCCCGGCGGCTCAGCGGCGGGCCAAGAGCGAGCCGGTCACTGCTCTGGATACCAATGCCGAAAAAGCCCTTGCCAAAGACCGACCGGATGCGCGTCTCCATTCCATCAACGGTTTTCTGCCATCATTTGCCGCAAAAAATTTCAATCTTGGCGCGGGATTTTCGGGCCCGAATTGCTACAACACCGCGCTTGTCACCACCGGCGGATTGCCCGCGGGCGAGGTTCGCTACATCAGCTCAAGCGAGTTCGAGGCGATTCTCAGGCTCAGATACAAGCGCCTTGCCGGCCCGGAGCCCGGAGCGCTTGTGGTGTTCGAGCCCCGTTCTTCGCGCGAGCATGCGGCCGTATATCTTTTTGACAATCTGATTTTTCAAAAAAAGGGTTACAACAAGGGATACGATTACCGCATCGTGCCGCTTGACGAATCGTTTGCAAGCGAGCCGTTTGAGTGGAAGCCAAATCCCTTTGACGGTCCGGCGCCGGTATCCGGCCAGCTTGCGTCCTGGGAATTCTACCGGCTTGTGCCCGGCACCCCTTGTCAAGGCTCTCCGGAAGCAGAAGATGCTTTATTTGTATCGACTGTTGAATATCTAGCTGCCGCGGTTTTGAAGTCGGCCCCCCAATGGGAAGTCGGGCGGGAGCTGGGCATGGTGACCGAGCATGTGCTTGAAGAGATGCTTGACAGGTTCAAGGGATACAAGAACAGCCGTATTGCGGTCGTTGGCCTGGCTTATGCCAAACTACGCAGTCTCAAAGACCAGGTGTTTCAGAGCATCGTAGAAACGCATTTCTCGTCGAGGTACGCTTCATCGCGGGTTGAGAAAATCACGGCCGACATCTGTGTTCATTATAACGGATACTTTACGGGCCTCCTGGAGCGCGTGCTCCGTCTTGTCGGCAGGGATGCGTCGCTGCAGTCCGTCCGGGCGCTTGCCGAAAAGGTTAAAGCCCAGCCCGCCGACAAATGTTCTTTCAAGCTTTTTGAGCTTGCTGCAAAATAAAAACGTTATGGTCAATTATTTTGATGCATCGCATTAGGGGTTGTGCTATATCGCCTTTTACGTTTACGCGGAGGATTTAATGAAAAAAGCGGTTTGTTTGTTTGTGGCTTTGGCTTTCTGTTCCCCGGCACTTGCGGGCGTCAATATTTCAAGCACGTTTTATGTGCCCGTGATTGACGGCATCAAATGGAGTCCGGAAATGCCGGGCAAAAGCATGGATATTGATGCGGAAATCGAGAAGCACCAGTATTCATTCGAGATCCCGGGCAAGGCCATGGAGGCAATCCTCGCCGAGGCCGGTATCGCCCAGAAACCCGGAAAACTCAGAAAAATAGTGATCGGGAAAATGGAGTTGTTCGCTCTTGATGAAGACACCTATATGATGATCACCGGCAGCATTTACAGCACGATCGGTCTTTTTTCGGAAGACGTCCGCACGCACAAGGTGAGCATCTGCACGGAAAAGGAAGGCGACGTCTTGGGCTGCGAAGATGCGGCAAAGACGGTGAACATCAACACACTTGCCATTACCGCCCGCAACGTGCCCGGCACGGGTCCGGTCACGCTCCGCAAGGCCGATATCGAGGGCTTCAGCGTATTTCATGATACCGCCAGCCAATACAAAAAACTCGCCAGGATGTTTGATATTTGCATTGGCGCCGAAAATATTTCCGGCTATGAAACGGGTGTTTGCGTGCAGATCCTCGGCAACCCGACTCTCATGTCACGGCACACCCAGGTACATGTCGATTTCAGGGATCAGGACAATGTATCGAGACGGTTGACGTGGGAGCATCCTGCCCCGATTTCAAACTGCCAGATTGCCGCTTCGGGCAAGGATTTTATTTGTGCCGGCGAGAGCGTCCTGGCGCAGAGTCTTGAGGACGGCACGGCATCGCTCCTGGCCTTCCTTCAGGCAAAGAATACAAGTGCAGAGAATAGTGTTTCTTTCATGACCGTTGGCTTTATCCCGTCAGTGGCAGCGATGGACCAGCGCAAAAACACGCTGGTCAACGCGCAGGCCAATACGTACGGGTTGCAATGATTTGTCTGCCGATAAAAGGTAATGATATCGAATGATTGAGCTGAGTGAATAAATAAAGATTGTTGACTTTAGAGGTCTGTTGTGCTAATGTCCGGAACGTCGATTTTCTGCCTTTCGGCAGGAAGGCCGACGGAGGTAACTTAAAGATGTTCAAAGTTGGAGACAGCGCAGTTTACCCGGCCCATGGCGTCGCCATAGTAAAGCGGATAGAAGAAAAAGACGTCGGTGGCAAGAAGAAAAAATTCTATGTTCTTCAGGTAGTCGACAATCTGATGACCATCATGGTGCCCACGGACAATGTTGATTCGGTCGGACTGCGCGAAATCATCTCCGGCAAGGATGTCTCGAATGTTTACAAGATACTCAAAAAACGCGATGTAAAAATTGATCAGACCACCTGGAACCGCCGTTACCGCGAGTACATGGAAAAAATCAAGACCGGCTCGGTCTACGAGATCGCCGAAGTCCTCCGCAATCTGTTTCTCCTGCGTCATAGCAAGGATCTTTCATTCGGCGAGCGCAAGATGCTCGACCAGGCCAAGCACCTTCTTGTAAAAGAGATCTCGCTTGCCAAACGCTCGGACGAGGCTGCCGTCGAGCAGGAAATACAGTCGATCTTCGCGTCGTGAGGCAGATAAAAGTCACAAACACCCTGACCGGCCGCAAGGAACCGCTTGAGACGGTCACGCCCGGACGGCTCACGATGTATTCGTGCGGCCCCACCGTTTATGGTCTCATACACATAGGCAATCTGCGCGCGGCGCTCGTGGCCGACATGTTCTACCGGTATTTCATGCGCGCCGGCTATGAAGTCGTTTTTGTGCGCAATTACACCGATGTCGACGACAAGATAATTAAAAAAGCACTGGAAGAAAAAACCACCGCCGATGCGGTTGCCCTCAAATATACCGCCGAGGTCGAAAAGGATTACAAATCGGCCGACATGCTTGAGCCCACGCACAAACCGGCTGTGACGGGGCACATGCCGGAAATCATCGCCCTTGTCCGGAAGATCATCGATAACGGCAAGGCATATGTCGTGGACGGCGAGGTTTTTTTCTCCATTGACGCTTTTCCGGAATACGGAAAACTTTCGCACAAGAATCTTGAGGATCTCGAAGCCGGTCGGCGCGTGGATGTGAACGATAAAAAGCGCAATCCGATGGATTTCTCGCTCTGGAAGCCGGCCAAACCCGGCGAGCCGTCGTGGGACAGTCCCTGGAGCCGGGGCCGGCCGGGCTGGCACATAGAGTGTTCGGCCATGTCAAGCCGGTGGATCGGCGACCGGATTGACGTGCACCATGGCGGCGAGGATCTTGTGTTTCCGCATCACGAAAACGAGATCGCGCAGAGTGAGGCGGCAAGCGGGGTGCGGCCCTTTGTACGCTACTGGATGCACAGCGCGTTTTTGACGCTTGCCAAAGAAAAGATGTCAAAAAGCCTCGGCAATGTTTTTCTGGCGCGGGATTTTCTCGCGCGCTTCGGCGCCGCCGTCGCGCGCTACATGCTTCTTGGCGTGCATTACCGGTCGATGATCGATTTCAACGATGATACGCTTGAGCAGGCGCTGACCGGGATACAGAGGATTTATGAGGCAAAGGCAAAGGCGCTGGCCATGGCCGGGGTCGGCACGGCGGGGCCGTGGAATGATTTTGTCTCCGCCTGTGACCGAACGGCCGCCGAAATGGACGATCATTTTGCAAACGACTTCAATACGCCCGGCGCGCTCGGGGCGCTTTTCACACTGATCCGCGAGTTCAACCGCCTGGCGGCGCTTCAGCCGTCCGGTGCCGGAGTCGATGCCGGAAAACGCCTCGTCCGCCTGATTGAACATGATCTCGGCGGTGTTCTCGGCGTGGGGCTCGGTGACCCCGCATCAATGCTAAAGGAGCTGGATCGTATAAGGGCCGAACGCCTGGGCGGTGCCGGAGGGCGCATGAGCGTCGAAGAAATCCAGAAACTTATTGATGCGCGCACGGCGGCGCGCGCGGCGCGGGATTTTGCGGAAGCCGACCGTTTACGCAAGGAACTCGATTCAAGAGGAATCGTAATCAAGGATTCGAAGGACGGCACGGCCTGGTCTTATAAATAGCCGGTCCGGCTATTTTGAATCCGATGAGTCCTTACTATTCTCCCAGCCCTTTTTCCCAAAGCCGTTTCAAAAAAGTCGACCAATGTATTATATGTATCCCCGAATCATTTTTTTCCACTTCGTCGTGAGAAACCATGATGAAATGTTTGAAAACACCCTCTTCACCAAGTGCCATAAGTCCCTTAAGATCATCCTTTGTCACATGACTTTTTGATTTAACTTCTATTGCCGTATGATTGCCGACAAGGTAATCGACTTCAAAACCCGTATCTGTTCTCCAGAATGTCAAATCATCAAAAGTGCGGCTGTATGACAGATACGCCCGCAATTCGTGACCGATCAGTGTTTCAAAATAATTTCCAAAATGGTTTGAATGCCGATCCACCACGCGAATGCCCGCCAAGAAATTCACCACGCCCGGGTCGAAAAAATAAAACTTACCTGTGGCAATCGCCTTTCTTTTTTTTGATTCGCGCCATGGCTCAAGCATAAACCCCACAAGCGTATCCACCAGTATCTGAACTCAACCTGCGGAGACACGGATATAATCATTTCGAGCAAGAAGGTTAATCATGAACAAATTAAGCGATCAGCTGCTGCAGGCAGGGCGATCTCCAAGAGACGAAGTTCCAGCGGAACCCGCGTTCGACCCTGCCGATACTTCCGCCAAATATGCGCGCCGGAAACTCACGATATGGCGGCTTACAAGAGTTTGAACATTTCCAGTCTTGAAGGCGACAGCCATTTTTTTAATTTTTCCATGTCACATTTTTCAATGCCTTCGTGACCAATGGCGGTTTTGATATCATTGATATCCAATTCCGATGCCCTGTTCATCTTGAGCGCACAAAACAATGTGAGTGACGGTTTGAAAATGCGACCGGACGGCCCGCTCTTGAAAACCTGTATTTCTGATTGCCAGTCATCAAGTGCGTTGACAAAAAATTCAACGGACAAATTGATGAACTCAGGTCCCATCTGCCACGCACCAAGCGTATATTTGAAGAGGTCGTTCTGGGCGGTTTCCCTGCTTTTATCGGCATGGTTTATGAACACCAGATCGATGTCTTCAGTCGCGCGTTCGCCGTCATATTCGATCTGAACCAGTGCGCCACCGAGCAAAAGCCAGTCCCCGCCAATATTTTGACAGATTTCATTCATGATCTTGTGGATTTTTGCTTTTTCCATGACGAGCGGGATATCCTATGAAGGGATGTTACCAAAGTGCGTTGAAAACGCCATGGCATTATTGGCCAATAAAACTTCCGGACAGCTCGACAGGGAAGTTGTATCTTCACTAGCCTGCCTTGATGCGCTAGCGCATTACTACCCAAGCCTCGTGACCGCCCCGCTTCTCTCCCTCAAAAATAAATTTGAATGGGTCAGGCAGAAGGAAAACTCAAGGCTGATCAAGCAGCGGCGGATTGCACTTGTATACATACTAAGAGAAGTACAAGACTTGGCGTTGCACTGGGGTGGAGGCGGCATGGTCAAGCTGGGCCAAAAACGGAAGAACGGCTGGAGCCATGAGCCGGGGGCTGTTTTCTGACCGGAGTGGTTTTTCTTGCGAGAATATGAACAGAGCATGAGTAAGTGAGGCGGGCGACCCGTGGAGCAAGTCGCCCGGCGGAGGAGCATTATTTATTGGACCATACTCCCCGATTTGAGTATAATCAGGGAGTATGGTCCAAAGATCATTAAAGTTAGACCGCCGCAACAGCTTGATGCTTCTCGGCCCGCGCGGCACCGGAAAATCATTCCTGCTGGAGCAGGAGTTTTCAAAAATACCCGCCAAAAAGCTGCTGTGGATAGACCTGCTTGATGCCGACCAGTACGAAGAATATCTGGACAACCCGGCCCTGCTTGCGGAGCGGGTCCGGGCGGGCGGATACAAGCATGTTGTGATAGATGAAATACAGAAAATTCCGGCACTTCTGGATATTGTACACAAACTCATTGAGAAATTGCATATTCAGTTCATTTTGAGCGGATCAAGTGTGCGCAAGCTCAAGCGCGGGGGCGGAAACCTTCTTGCCGGCAGGGCGTTTTCGTACAACCTCGATCCCTTCTCCCATGTCGAGCTTGGCGGGCGCTTTAATCTCCAGCACGTGCTTGAATACGGTTTACTGCCCAAGCTGTATTTCCCTTTTGGTCCGGCTTCAAATAAATCGTGGACAGAAACTGAAAAAACGCGTTTTTTGCAATCTTATGTCCGCACCTATCTGCAGGAAGAGATTCTGATCGAGCAGCTTGTGCGCAAGATACGGCCTTTCAGGAGTTTTCTGCGGGTGTCGGCGCAGATGAACGGGAAAATCGTTGATTATACAAAAATCGGCGACGACGTCGGCGTTGACCACAAGACGGTTGGAGAATATTTTTCCATTCTTGAAGACACGCTTCTGGGCTTTTTGCTTCATCCGTATCACCGCTCGATACGCAAACGGCAGGGCCAGAAACCCAAATTCTATCTTTTTGACACTGGCGTTAAACGCGCCCTTGAGCAAACCCTGAACGTTCCGCTTGTTCAACATACAACAGCCTACGGTGACGCATTTGAGCATTTTGTCGTACTCGAAATCAGGAAAATCGCAAGAATCATCGATCCCGACATCGATCTCAGCTTTTTCCGGACTCACGATGGAGCGCAGGAGATTGATCTGATCCTGGAAAAACCCGGCAAACCTCCGGTCATTATTGAAATCAAGTCCTCAGACAGGATTCCGGACCGGGACATAAGGAAGCTTGCTGTATTCAGGTCCGATTTTCCCAAAAGCGATATGATCATCCTCTGCCGGGAGCGAATGGCAAGAAAATCAGGAGATGTGCTGATATTGCATTGGGCCGAGGGGATAAGAAGACTGCTGCCTCTGCCAGCTCAAGTTTGATGATACCCTTCCTTGGTATCATACCAGAGGAATCAGGCAGGTGTGAGACCATCCACGGGAACAGTTGGTGATTGCCATGACAATGCAATGTGTGTGTTCAGGCGACGTTCTATTCATATCTCGGCGTACAAGTCGTGCGCAGTCACACACCATGATGCGTTTTCCGGACTGTTATTTTTTTGATTTTTCAGCGTAATATTGCAGTAGTTGTCGGTCAACATGCACAGGCTGAGGGGACGGCTTATGATTCGAGAGGAATCGTAATCAAGGACTCGAAGGACGGTACGACCTGGTCTTATAAGTGGCCGGTTTCAAACAAGAAAAAACTTCAGTTACCCTCCTGCTTTCCCGATAACTCTATCAGGAGAGGGCTCATCAGCGGATATGTCTGTTCCACGGGGGTACATGATTGTTTTACTGTCGGCCGGTTTTTATATGGCAAGCGCTTGCTTTGCGACGGATTTGTATAATCTGGACTGTCAGGTCAAATTCAACGAAATACTGCGGAATAAACTTGGTCTTGCTGCCTCGATAAACCGGGTGGATGTCGTCGGACAGCCGGCATTGTCGGCTGCTGCCCCCGCGCTCAGTGCAAAAAGGGTAAAACACATCGTGTGGGATGATGTTTCGCAATACCTGCTTACTCAAACTCCGGAAGGCCGGGAGCTTCTTGAAAAAACAACACATGTTGTTGGATTGAATGATCCCCGGATGCGTTCAAACGTCTACTATGCCTACACGCAATTCATCAAAGCTGCAAAATCCCGATATGATGCGGCAGAAATCCAGGAGTTGGCCGGCAGGCTGGAGAAGGCGGTTGATGAAATAAAAAAATACAAAAATCATGTCAACGGACGGCTTGATTTCCGCGCTCGGGCGGTGTTGGACAAATATGCGGCGTTTCAGCTGAACATAGCTGTTGAGGATGGCATCAGATTTGTCAGGCCTGGCGGTTATGATTTCGGTCTTGCATGGTTTTCTGCCAGTCAGGAAAAGAGGCTCCTGCGGGCACCCTGGATCGCAGAAAATCGTGTTAATGTATTTTTTTCAAGGCCTGACCCGGGCACAAAAATAGCTGCATCCGACCTCAAGATGCTCAAAGGCCTTTTAACGCAGTATTTAATGAAAGAAACGGTGGCTGGCCGGAGCATTCTGGCGCAGGCGACTGGAATGGCCGGCATAAAGGATTTGCCTCTTTCCGCTGCGGAGCTGGAGGCGGGTTTTATGGAGTTGATTTCCAAACTGAAAAACACCGCGCCTTCGCTCGGGTGGACCGGCAATCCGCTTGGATACAAGCCGATCCGTGAGTTCTTCGAAAAATTGAAGTGGGCTGATGATCCCAAAAGATCAGCCGTTGATCTTGAAAAGGCCTTTCTGGCGCTGGTCCGGCGTTTGAAACCGTTTAAACCCGAAAACCCGGACATATCGGCTTTTCACGCATTGCTTCAGAGAAAAAAAGGGATGGATCTTGAGGCTGCGTTCGGAGTTTTTATTGAAAGAATGAAATATTCCAAGGGCTCCCCCGGAGCGGGGGATTTGATTGCGCGGATTCGCATGGCGGACGACGTGTTGCCGCCAGTTAGAACGCGGGCTTCGCACTGGCGGTCACCCGCAACGTATTCGCACGAAGACCTGGTACGCCTGCAGTTGTATGCGGAGGAACAGCTCAGGCTTGAAAAATCCAACAAGCTTTTGCTCGCAAAATCAAATCCTGCCGCAAAAAACATCCTGTTGGCGGATCTGAATGATCCCTTTTTTGTTCCAGCCTCTTTGAGGCTGGGCGGAAAAGCACTGGCTGACTATCAGGCCAGGTCGTTCATGTCCAGGATGGCGCTATGCCTGAAAAACATGCCGAAGGCCGAACGGTCCCGCAAAGCATTGCATCTCGCTTTTGCCGAAGTCGGTTGGAATGAATTGCTGACGGCGGGCACATACATCTCGGCTGCCGGCAGCAAGCCGGTTGACTGGCGCAATCTTCCGACTGATTTGGTGATCGGCCTGACGGGTTTTGCAGATCCCTTCATTCCTTCTTTGGGATCGACAATGATCGGGAAATATTTTTACATGGTCGCACTGTTTGAAGGGCAGGAAGCACTTGACGGCGCGATCTATTATTTCGCTCCGTGGACGGAAACATACGGGCATGACAAGTTCGAGGTTACAAAAGCGAGGCTGACCGTGAGCGCCGCCTTTGTGACGGTGTCGCCGGTCGTGAAGCTTCCGCTGTTGACCTTTCTGTTGGGCATGAAGTGCCTTTATCCGAACGCCACCATGACCGTCACCGCCGCTGGGATGCAGCTTGCATACAAGGTCGGGGCCGGTCACATGTTCTTCAGGCTGAGAAACATGCACTACGACAAAAAAGGCATTCCAAGGTCACCTGAGTGAAAAAGGTGTCCGCCAACTTTTCGGGGGCGCGGCGCGTTAACGGCGTGAGGCAAAAACGACAAAAGATAACCGCCGCCCTTGACGCAGCGGGCATCAAAAAGTATGCGGGATACTTTTCATACTTTTCCTCAACAACCTCTGATACCCGATCGCAAACCGGTGGGCTTCGTCACGCGCGTGAGTCAGAAGCTTGAAACAGGCGGTGTGCGGCAGAAGAATCACCGGGTTTTTGCGGCCCGGCAGGTAAACACGCTCCGCGCTCGCGCGCACTTCGGAGGATTTGAAATCACTTTCCACCCTTGACTTGGCGATGGCCGCGGCCTCGATTCCCTGCAGGCCAAGCGTCTCAAGAATTGCAACAGCCTGTGCAAGCTGCCCCTTTCCGCCGTCAACAAGCAGAAGGTCGGGCAGCGGCTCGGCGTTCGACGGATCAAACCGCCGGGCAAGAACCTCGCGGAGCATTGCAAAATCGTTCTGGCCGGTCACTGTTTTTATTTTATATCGCCGGTACAGGTTTTTGTCGGGGCTTGCGTCAACAAACGTGGCGCGTGAGGCGACCGGATCGGTGCCCTGAAGGTTTGAAATATCATAACACTCGATCCGGCGTGGAAAGCGCGCGAGGTTCAGCCGTTTTTTTGTGTCTTCAAGGGCGATCGTGCCATGACCGTCTTTTTCGGCCGCAAAGCGCGCGGAGTGTTCGATGGCATGCAGGGCATTTGCTTTTGCCACCGCCATAATGCGCTGATCAACGGATGTTGAGGGCCTTGTGAACCGGAGGTCGGCACTGCGCTCCAGTACCTCAAGACCGCCCGGTATGATGTCAACAAGCACTTCGGCGGCGGGGACGGCGGATTTTCCGGAAAGATAATATTGCTCCAGAAACCCGTGCATCAGTTCTTCATCCGGCATGTCCTTGTCGGTGTTTTGCAGCCCGAAATGCCGGATTGCCGACATCCTGCCGTCGCGTATCTGGAGCACAACGGCATGCGCGGCGCCATCCTTTCGCACCAGGACCGCCGCGTCGCGGCTCCGTCCGGAGCCGGCCTCATCAGCCGCCTGCATGGCCGTCACGGTTTCGATGTGGCCGAGCAGATTGCGCAGCCTGGCGGCCAACTCGAAATTTTCGGCTGCTGCGGCTTTTTCCATGTCAGTGCGGATGTTCGCGATGAAGGCGGTGTTTTTTCCTTCAAGAACGCCGATGGCCCGGCCGATCTGGCCAGCGTACCCGTCGGCTGTGGCAAGTCCGGTGCATGGTGCGGAGCATTTTCCCATCTGATGCAGGATGCACGGGCGGCTGCGGTGACGGAATACATTGTCGGAGCAGTCCCGGAGCTTGAACGCAGCCGTCAAAAAATCCCTGACTTCGTAAGCAGCGGAGGCGGATGGATAGGGACCGAAGTATCTGGCCCCGTCCTTCGGCGCCCGTCTGACCCACTCAATACATGGAAACCCAGTGCCTGACGCAATGCGCAGATATGGGTACGCCTTATCGTCCCGGAGACGGATGTTGAATTTCGGTTTGTGCTTCTTGATGAGGGTGCATTCGAGGATGAGCGCCTCGTCCTCGCTCTGGGTCAAAATGACGTCAAAACCGCTGATGCGGCTCACGAGCAGCCGGGTTCGCGGGTTTTCATGCTCCGCAGGCTGGAAATACGACATAAGCCGGTTGCAAAGGACTTTTGCTTTTCCGACGTACAGGATCGTGCCCCGATCGTCCTTCATGAGATAAACGCCGGCAGAAGAGCCGATGCCCCTTGCTTTTTCGAGCAGTACCGATTTAATTGCACTCGCGTCTTGAGCGCCGCCGTTTTCCATGTATTATTAATTATATAACAGAAACAGGAGAAACTTGCATGCCACGTTCATCAACAGTCGCCAAGGAAGTCCTGGCATACTGCACAAGCTGTAAAATGGATTTGAGCCATATCGTTGTTGCCATGAAGGGGGACAAGATCGTAAAGGCGCAGTGCAAGACCTGCAACAAGGAACATGCATACAAGGCGCCCAAGGGTGCCAAGGAGCCGGCCAAGAAAAAAAGCAAGGCATCAAAGGCCGAGCAGACCTCAAGCTCGATCGAGGCGGAATGGGAAAAGCTGATGACATCCCACAAGGATGCCCCCGTAAAAGGCTATACGATGAAGGGCAAGTTCCTTCTGGGCGACAAGTTGAAGCACCCCTCGTTTGGAGAGGGCATTGTCAGCCGGCTTATCTATCCGAACAAGATCGAAGTGGTGTTCCGTGAGGACGTGAAGATAATGATATATGGCGGGCAATGACGGGATATAGCCATGATCATATCCCAACAGTTCAATCTTAATGCGACTAAAAATCTTGCCAAAGGCGTGTACCGGTATCTGGGCAAGGAAACCAATTACAGCGACATCCGCACCAAGATCGCCAAGCTGAGCTATCTTTACCTGAGCGAGGTCGGGCCGGGGGCGCGGGTGGCTTTTGTCGCGCGGAACTGTCCTGCTTACATCACGACTTTATTTGCGCTGAGCAATTGCCGTTCGGTGATAATCCCGGTCGATCCCAACAAGCCGCCCGAGGAGGTGCTTGCGTGGCTCAAGGATTCGAAGGCCACGCACGTGGCCGTCACGGGCGATCTTGTCGGGCCCGTGCGCGACATCATGATGACCGGGCACATCAATCTTCCGATCATCGAGATGGAAAAGAAACAGGGCGGTGAATATGCCACGTCGTTCACCCCGCCGCCCGACAATCCGCCCAATGAGATGGACCAGATTGTTCTTTTCAGGACGGCCGGAAACACCGGAAAGCCGAAGTTCGTCGGGTTCAATCACAAACAGCTTACAGGCGCCGCCAGCGCGCTCAAGGGGCCGTATCATGTCGGTTCGACGGACAGGTTTTATACCAACCTGTCGTGGGCGCATCCCTATGCGTTCATGCATGCGATGTTCATGCCTCTCATGACCGGCAGCACGGTGATCATCGATCATGGTCTGGAAGGCAAGGACCTTCTGGATTTTCTTGTCGAGTCGCGCGTGAGCAGGATGGTAAGCATTCCATCGTTTTATCTCAAAGTGCTTCTCACGTGCCGGGATGAAAAGCGGCGCGTGCCGGCTGCCGTGAAATCAGCTACTGTCGGGCTCGGGCCTCTTCATCCGGAAGTCCGCAAGACGCTTGAGATGATGAATATTGCCGTTACAAACACCTACGGCCTTGCCGAAGCGTGCTGGACCGTTGCGATGGAGGATACGCGCAAGGAGGGGGCTGAAGAGGCGGCTTACGGCAAGAAGAAAAGACCAAAGCCGGAGGCGGCAAAGGAAGCGCCAGCCGGGCCTCAAAAGGGGATATTTGTCGGCAAGGGGCTTGCGGGCCTCAAGTACAAGGTCATTGACGCCGGTGGCGATGAGATAACGGGTGGTGAAGAACGGGAAGGGCTTTTTTGTATCACCGGGCCGAGCATGATGAGCGGTTACTTCGAGAACGACAAGGATTCGAAGCAGACCATCCGCGGCACGTGGCTATACACCGGCGAATACGCGAAACTCGAAGGCGAAGGCGAGACGCTCAAGATAACATTTCTTGCGCGCCGCGAGGACGGGATCAGAAACGGCAATGAGATTCTGATACCGAACCTGATTGACAAGTTCATCAAGGGGGTTCCCGGGGTTTTCGACGGCGCAGGTTTTGTCCTTAAAAATTCGAAAAACGAACAGAAATTCGTAGTGGCTGCGGTAAAAAATCCCGGTTCGCTCAGTGAAAAGCAGATTCTGGATCATCTTGCTTCGCAGCTTCCGTCCGATCTTGTGCCGGTGGCGGTTGTGTTCACTGATTCGATCCCGCGCGATACGGGCGGGAACGTGAACCGGTACCGCCTTGCCGCCCAGTTTTCCGGTTCGCTGGGGTGACCGGGAAGTTCGACCTTAAAACACCGTTCAGTCCCACGGGCGATCAGCCCGGGGCCATAGACAAACTCGTGCGCGGCGCCGGAGGCGGCAGGCGGGCGCAGGTGCTGCTCGGGGTTACCGGCTCGGGCAAGACCTTCACGATGGCAAACGTGGTGGCCCGTCTTGACCGCCCCACGCTTGTTCTTTGCCACAACAAGACGCTGGCCGCGCAGCTTTATTCCGAGTTCAAGGAGTTTTTTCCTTCAAACGCCGTCGAATATTTCGTGAGTTATTATGACTATTACCAGCCCGAGGCCTATATTCCGCAGACGGATACGTTCATCGAAAAAGACGCGCAGATAAACGACGAGATCGACAAGCTCCGGCACTCGGCCACGCGCTCGCTTCTTGAGCGCAGGGATGTGCTGATCGTCTCGTCGGTGTCGTGCATTTACGGCCTCGGTTCGCCCGAGGTCTATGAGGGCATGCGGCTCGCGCTTGCCGTGGGGGATGAAATCAAGCGGCAGGAGCTTTTGCGCAAGCTGGTCGAGATGCAGTACAAGCGCAACGATGTTGATTTTCATCGCGGCACGTTCCGGGTGCGCGGCGACATGATCGAGGTGTTTCCGGCGTATGAAGAGGAGAGGGCGGTAAGGATCGAGCTGTTCGGGGATGAGATCGAGGGTATTTCGATCGTGGATCCGCTCCGGGGCATCAGGCTGGAGCGCATCGGGCGCATGGTGCTTTTTCCGTCAAGTCATTACGTCACAACCGCCGAGTCGCGGAAGCGCGCGATCGAGTCGATCCGTATCGAACTTCGCGGGAGATTGCAGGAGCTGAAGGGACAGGAAAAGCTTGTCGAGGCGCAGCGCCTTGAGCAGCGTACGCTTTTTGATCTGGAGATGATGGAGGAGCTTGGCTACTGCCAGGGGATCGAAAATTATTCGCGTCATCTCACGGGGCGCCGCGCGGGCGAGGCTCCGCCGACGCTTATTGATTATTTTCCGGATGACTTTTTACTGGTTGTGGACGAGAGCCATGTGACCGTGCCTCAGCTCGGCGCGATGTACCGGGGCGACCGTTCGCGCAAGACGACGCTTGTGGAGCACGGGTTCCGCTTGCCGTCGGCGCTTGACAACCGTCCGCTTGATTTCAAGGAGTGGGAGGCGATTGTAAACCAGGTGGTGTTTGTTTCGGCGACGCCCGGTGATTACGAGCTCGCGCAGTCGGGCGGAGAGGTGGTTGAGCAGGTGATCAGGCCCACGGGGCTTCTGGACCCGGAGGTCGAGATCCGTCCGGCGGGCAGCCAGGTCGACGATCTGTTCGGGGAGGTGCGCAAGCGCGCGGAGCGCGGCGAGCGGGTGCTTGTCACCACGCTTACAAAGCGCCTGGCCGAGGATCTTTCGCGCCATTACCAGGAGCAGGGCGTGAAGGTGAAATATCTGCATTCCGACATCGAGACGCTTGAGCGGATCGAGATACTCCGCGATCTGAGGCTCGGGACGTTTGATGTTCTGGTGGGCATCAATCTTCTTCGCGAGGGGCTGGATCTGCCCGAGGTGTCACTTGTCGCGATACTTGATGCGGACAAGGAAGGATTTTTGCGGAGTACGCGCTCGCTGATCCAGACCATGGGGCGTGCCGCGCGCAATGCGTCCGGCCGGGTGATAATGTATGCCGACAGGGTTACGGACAGCATGCGCCGCGCGGTTGACGAGACCGTTAGACGGCGCAAAATCCAGTCGGAATATAATGACAGGCACGGCATCACGCCGCGCACGGTGGTAAAGGCGGTGCGGGCGCCGGTGGGGGGAGCGGGCGTCCCGCCGCCGGGCGAAAAGACGGCGCTGGAGCGCGACGGTGGCGCTCTTGCGATGGAGCGGCTTGATCTATACGATCCGCGCCCGGTGCTTGAGCGCGTGCGCGAAGTGGCGGGCGAATATTTCAAGCAGGGCGGGGTGCCGGTTGCGGAGATGATCGACCGCGCGCTTGTAGCGATGGAAAAAGACATGCGTTCGCACGCGGGCAGGCTTGAGTTTGAAAAAGCCGCGGCTCTGAGGGACAAATTGAGAAGGCTCAGGCGGCTGAGGCTGGAGCTATAAATTTCTGATCGCTTCGGTAAATGGAAGTATCTCTACATTTTTTAGCCTTCTTGCAATGCTGTCCCGTGACCAGACCTGGGCTTCCACGGGTTTTCCCCAGTCGGGAATGAACTGTTCCAGCACGCGCGTATCCCGCTCGGTAACCGTGTCCGTGGACTTGATCTCCACAAGCAGTGTTTTTTTTCCAGAGCGTTCGATGACAAGGTCGATTTCCGCTCCATCCTTTGTGCGCAGATGGCTGAGCCTGTAATCAGCCCGTGAATATTCCAGCTTTCGAATTGCCTCGATGACCAGCCAGTGTTCAAGTGCCCGTCCATATTCAGAGGAGCCTGGATTCAGTGCTGACATCAGCGTCATGTCAAGCGCGCGTTTGACTCCGGTATCAAAGAAATAAAACTTCGGGGACCCGGCTTGTCGTTTTCGTATGGAGCGGTGATAGGCGGGAAGGCGGTATCCGACCAGGGTATCTTCAAGAATCTGGAAATAACTTTCTATGGTTTTATGATCCGTCCCGGCATCCTGGGATATTCTTGAACAGTTTATCGGTTCACCATTGCTTTGGGCGGCTATTTGAAGAAAATCCCTGAATGGATCGATTTTCCGGATCACCTGTTCGGCAATGATTTCCTGATGAAGATAGTTCCGGACATAGCTTCGCAAAAACTCATGTTTGTCTGAAACCGCTGAAAATTCAAACAAGCCGGGCAGCGAACCCCATTCCAATGAATGTTGGAGTTCAATGTGTGGATTCAACCTGGAAAGCTCAGTGGAGGTGAACGGATAAAGATTATAGGTGAATGCTCTGCCGGCAAGAAGATTTGCCCCCATGCGTTTGAGCTTTCTCGCGCTGGAGCCGGTTAGGGCGAATCTGGATAATTTTTTTTGGATGCATGAATGCACGATATCCAGCAGTACCGGAAGTTTCTGGACCTCGTCGATTACCACCCATTTTGAAGGCGATTTGACCAGTTGCTCCGACAGCCGTTGCGGGCGTTTCCGGTATAATTCGTATTGGTCTTCTTGAAGCAGGTCAATCCAGAGAACGGAACTGTGCGGATACAGTTTTTGAATCAAGGTGGATTTTCCGGTGCCCCTGGCTCCAAAAAGAAAGAAGCTGCTGGAACTGCTCAATTCCAAGTCTCTTTTGACCATACTCCCATATAGTACGACACTTTGGGAGTATGGTCAAAATATGCGGTTGACAAACGCGCCAAAAGTTAGTATAACTAAATAGTATTAAGTTTTATTAATAAATACTCGGCAGAAAACTGGAGAGGTTATGCAAAAGCCTGATGCGCATAAAACCCTGCTTTTTGCCTTCGTATTTGTTTGTGCTTTTTTGATGGGATTGCCGGCTTCCGAAGCCGCCGGAAAAAAGAAACCGAAATTCCCGTATTCAACGCCCACGCCGGCCCGCGTTGCGGTTCTTGGCGAAGTTGAGACCCTTCCATTTAAAATCCCGAGCGGACAGGGCGGCGCCGCAGTTACGATCACGGGAGCCC
>Ga0208375_1001305_pt1 | contig 28898 bp, 33 predicted proteins | sample RifOxyD1_FD_184038 | JGI IMG/M metagenome (GOLD analysis project Ga0208375, IMG submission 184038) | Soil microbial communities from Rifle, Colorado - Rifle Oxygen_injection D1 (SPAdes) | ecosystem: Environmental > Terrestrial > Deep subsurface > Rock core/Sediment | place: Rifle, Colorado...
AACAAATGCATGACCCATATGCAATCCTGTCCCAGAAGGGTAGGGAAACATATCTAAAACATAAAACTTTTTTTTCTTAGAATCTTCTTTCACTTCGAATATTTTTTTGCTTACCCAAGCCTTCTGCCATTTTTGTTCAATCTTATTAAAATCATAGTTAACCATTAAAAACAGAATTTGAGTATATATTTAACTCTTTTGTCCTTAATTAATATCTAAGTAAGAATCTAATTCAGAATTACAATGTAAAATCAAGGGCACATGTTTTGTTTCAGGAGTAGTTCCCCAAGCCACATACATACCAATAACATAATTCCCAAAAAATGGATTAAACTCAATTCTTTCTAAATTCTCTAATTCATCAACAGTTTTTTTCCCTTTTGCTCTGACATCTTCAGCAGAATGAGAAGATAAGAAAAAGCCATCTTTTTCTAAACCATTACTCTCTAAATATGGACATTCCACTCTTGCAACTAAATGGGTATATTTTTTATCTTTTGACGTAAACCTGGTTATTTCTCCAAGGGCTAGTTTTATGTCATAAGCTTTATCATTAAGTCTGCCTATTCTTCCAGGCAAAACTAATCCTGTATAAAGATTACTTTGTTGATATGGTTTTGATGATGAAACTCTGTCAAAAACTTTTTCAATAGCTCCTCTCACTATGACATCTCCAGGTTTATAAAAAATCCTATGAGTAAATCCCCTTTCTTCTAATCTTTTAACCAAAAATTGTGCATAAGAAACATCATCAGCGAGACCTGCGTTAATTAAATCTGTAGCATTTTCGTGAATTATCTTTCTAGTCTTAGTATGATTATCAACCATTAAAAACAAGTAACTAACTTATTTATAAAGATTTCCCTATTCCAGCTTTCTATAAATTATTATATTACCCAAATAATCTAACCACTCAACTGCTTTCTTTGAAGCATCTCCATTGGAAAGGAATAATACTGGAAGATTCTCCTTCTGGCCAATTTGAAGTTGTTTCATTAAATCTTTGTCGCTGACACTTTTTTTCTCTTTAGCAATGCAAAGATAACTGTCAAATTTTCCGTTATTTTCCACATTTATTATTCCTGCAAATTCTTTTTTCTTTGAAGAAATTTCCTTAATAAGCTTAAGATTATTGCTGTCAAAAAACTCATAAACTTTTACAATAAATTCTGATTTATCTTTTGCTTTTTTGGTTTTAACTGTTGTTTTTAATACAGATTCCTGAACTTTTCTTTCAGGTATTAAAAATGCTAGTTTTTGTTTTTCTTTTACAGCAGTTAGTTCAGCAGGAGTTGAATCCTGAATAATCTCATTTTGTGCAGGTTTTGCAACTAATGACTCTTTTACTTTTTGAATATGCTCTGGAGAAATGTTTTTTACCAAAGGAACTTCACTTATTGGTTTTACTGAAATACTGAATTTCTGAACTAATTCTAAAGCATTTTCTTCATTAACCTTGATAAATCTCCAAAAAAGCTGCTCATCTTTTTGAAATGGAAAAGCAAAGTCTTTTATGCTTCTTAAAGCCACCCTTATGGCAGGAAACTGGTCAGCATCTTTTAAAACACTTTTAGCTTTTAGCAATTCAAAAGCCTCCTTTTCTTTGCTAGGTAAGTATTGGTAAAAGTTTTCAAGTTGGAATTCTTGGCCAATTAAATAATACAATGGAGAATTGCCAACCCTTAAACTGCTTAATTTTAATCTTTTTTCAGATAACAATTCGGCAAGCATTGCACTTGAAAGTAAAGTATCTACCTTTAAATGCTGGGAAATATGAACTGGCAGACTAGGTCCCCTTATCTTAATAAAATTAATAATTTTTTCTCTCTGATCAAGAACACTATTCCCCCTTTCCATAAAAGCAAAAAACACTGTTGGGTTATAAATTTTGTTATAGTAGCAAACCTTAATAACTTCTATCAAATATAATTATAATGAAATGCATGAAATGTGGCCGTGAATTTGAAATAAAATTGGGGGCCAAAATAATTTCTAAAGGTGTTAAAATACTGACTGCAATGACAACTATTGTAACAGCGCAATGTGAACAATGCGGCCAGATATTCCAAGTTCCTGTAGCCAGCAAATCATTTTTTACAGTTAAAAAAGAAAAATAGTGTTAAGGTCTAGTCCAGGATATTTCATAATAAGTAATATCTCCCTCACTGTCTACAATAGCGATAAGTAAATTTTTTTTAGTACTGTGAGCAACCCTGTTTTTAGCAGAAAAATCATGCCAGGTCATTTCATGAGATTCTGAAATAGGGTATAAAATCCATTTGGCATGGTCCTTGCCAGGTTTAACACCTTTATCATAAACCCTAAAATCTGCCCCAAACTTCAAGGCGGTTTTTAATAAGTAACCTTTATCTCTTAAATCTTTAAAAACAACAAATTTAGTATAAACATTCTTATCAATTTTCTTGCACTCATCAATGAGCTGGTTTAAACCTAGTTTCTTGCTTTTTTTATAGACGCTAAGCTTACCTTTATCTACTAAATAAATTGCTTCACTTAAAGAATATCTGACTCTTTTCCCAGAATACTCTCCAAAAAGTCTGTTGCTATAGAGATCTAAAGCATTCTTAGACGCACTTATTATCTCTCCGCCAGAAAAAATAGCTTTTATTTCTTTAGTATTTTTTAGTTTTGCCTTTTTTAAAGGTGTTTTTCTGTTCATTTTAATAGTAACAGGAGAAATTATTTAAACATTTGCTCATCAAAAAATTTAAATACTATTCAAATAAATCCATATAAATGGGAAGAATAAAATCACTGCAAATCAAAAGAGCTGCAAAGGCCTTAATGAGTGATAACTCTGATTTTACCACAGACTTTGATAAGAACAAAGAAGTTTTAAAAAATTATACCTTACCAGACAAAGGAACAAGGAATAAAATCGCAGGATATATAGCAAGGCTTAAAAAAGCCGGAGATATACCTAAGCCAAGAAGTATTAAAGAAAATGACTGAAACTATAAGAGGTAAAGAGACAACTGCAACTAATGATGTTTTTATTGGCAGCAAGCCGTTTATGAAATATGTAATAGCAGTAATGATACAGCTTGAACAAAATAATTCTGCGATAATCAAGGCAAGAGGAAAATTCATTTCAAGGGGTGTTGATGTGGCAGAAGTTGTAAAAAAAAGAATAAAGGAGAAAAATGAAGCTGAATTAATGCAGGATATTATTATTGGGACAGATGCATTTGAAAATGATGAAGGAAAAAAGATTAATGTTTCAACTATTGATATATCCTTAAAGAAAAATTAATGTTTTTTGAGATTATTAGATTTTAATAAACGATCTAATTTTTTATTGTTTTGCTCAAGTTTACTGATAACTTCCTTCAAAAGCTTAGTTCTTCTTATATTAAAAATAGTTCCAATAATCCACAATATAAGGTAAATTCCGGCAATTCCCCCCAGTATTTGAAGTGTCTTAACTAAGGATTCAAATCCCTGTTCAAAGTCTACAACACTTGCTATCTGGGCAATCACCATGAAAAATTAAGGTATTTTTAATTTAAAAATACTTCCAAGATACTTTTTTAAATGATGTAAAATTTGAATAATTATGGCTATATAGTTCAGCGGTAGAACGCCTGTCTCATAAGCAGGAGGTTCCGAGTTCGACTCTCGGTATAGCCATTAACAGAGTCGATTGGTTGCTGGATAAAAAACCAGCTGGAGGTTTTTAAGTTCGACTCTCGGTATAACCATTATAATAATCTTTAAAAATAACAAACTAATACAAGTAATATGCAAATAAGAGAAAAAGAAAATTCAATGAATTTACTCTTACTGCAAAGACTGCTGGCTTAAAAAAGCATGCAGTTAAATTCCTTTGAAAACTATTAAGAAATTTCTGCATGCATTTTATTTACCAAAGGTCATAAAAATAAATAAAACAAGGAGAAAATAAAATGAGAACACAAAGAACAAACAAAGAAGTAAAAGTACAATCTAAATTCCAGGAATATGAACCTATATCGGGACAATACATACAAACAACAAATACGCTATTACTCTTAAACCTGAAACTGACTTAAAAAATAAAGAATTTAGTTTTGAAAACTGGTATGAAATTATGGGCATGTAAAATGCCCTATTTCATTTACAAATCATTCCCCTTCCAAACCATCTGCTTTCCACCTTTAAGATAATTATCAAGTATCTCCAGCTCATGATATATACCTTCAATTAAATCATAATCTTTAGCTTCTTCTAAGCTTACCCAAACATATTCTGACAAGGAATTGCACAATTTAACATTTTCATTATTTGTTTTTGCATATAAGCTAACAATAACACAAGGAAATCCATCTGGCCTAATGTAAACAATACTAGTAACATACCCAATATCATTTATTTCTAAACCAGTTTCCTCTAATACTTCCCTTCTAAGTAAATTCTCAAAAACATTATACCAATGTTCAGAAGTATCTTTCTTCTTAAGTACATAATCCAGCACTTCTAACTTGCCACCAGGTACAGTCCACTTTCCGGGAAAAGCTTTTTCCCAATCTGCTCTTTTTACTACCAGGTATTTCCCATCTTTAACTAAGATACCTGTGACAACAACGTAGTGGGCTTGATTTTTATCATACATAAAAAAACTCCATCACAAATATATTTAAATAATTCCTCAAAAAATTTGACTAATGGAGAAAGACATCATAAAGCTATTTTTAAACAAAGAAAAATTGAAGTTTAATGATATTGAAAAGACCCTGCAAATAAGATCAAATAAGTTATCTTACCATCTACAAAAATTAATTGATAAAAAAGTCTTAGAAAAAAATAATGGGAACTATAAACTATCAAAATCATCAGAATGTCTAATACCCTATATTTCAGACCAATTCTCTCCACTTCCAGTAATATTAATACATATTGGGGATAAAGATTCATATTTTCTAATAAATAGGGACAAAAGACCTTTTCAAAATAAACTAGCCCTTCCAGGAGGAAGAATCCTGGTAGGAGAATCAATAAATCAAGCAGTAAAAAGAATTATGAAAGAAAAATATAAACTAAATTGCCAATTTAAAAAAGTTTGCTCCATATCATTAGAACATGTAAAATCAGAAGATAAAAGACTTCATTCTTTTTTATTGATATTTGTCTCTGCTATAACAAAAGACAAAATAACCCTAGTAAATATCACAAAGAATAAATCAAGAATAATATCCAGCGATTATAAATTATTAAAAAATAATTCAGATTTAGAAATAAAAATTAAAAATTTAATAACTAAAGCTTAAGGCTACAACATCCTAGCCCTAATACTGCTATTTTCATTAGCTTTTTCAAAAATATTGTAATGTGCCATAACCTTAAATCCAAGACTTGATCTCAAATCATTTGCTTCTTCATTAGAATACCCTTTATCATAAAATCCAGTATGATGTGCAATACCCTTCCATAAAGGTTGGTTGGTTCTGGAATCATAAGACATGCCAATAATTAAAACATCTTCTTTTAAAATACCCTCCTCTAATGCATTAAAACAGGCAGCGGGTCCGTCTAACTTTCCAATTTCGTTATTAGTATCACAAAGAATAACATCAATATCATAAGTCTCCAAAAATTTTTCAATATCATCTGCATTAGCTAAAGTATAAACTTCAAAACCTACTTCAACTAAATTTTTCCTATATCTATATCTAAGCACTTGTTCATCTTCTACCAATAATATTCTAGGCTTAGTTTCCATAAATATCACTCAAAATAAAAACTTATAAACATTCTCGTTATTGAAAATCTATGGGCCAATCGTATAATGGTTATTATACTCGGCTGGCAGTCGAGTGATTCGGGTTCGATTCCCGATTGGTCCATAGTGAAAAAAGAAAAAACGTTGATTAATTTTTAAGTGATAAAATGTATTTTTATTTTACCCTCGATAAAAAGCAGATAAAAGTTTTATCAAATCTTTAAAAATTAAAGAATTGCATAAATTTATAAACTTGTACAGACTAATTACATTAAGAGGTGCCAAAAAAAATAAAATATTTTTCTAAATAAATTACTATTTGTAAATATATTTGTTTCCAAAGGAGGTGAAAAATGGCTGCTAAAAAAAAGAAAAAAGCAAAGAGAAGATAATAACTCATAAAATATTTTGCTTTTTAATTTTTATTTATTTTATCTTATAATCAAAACCTATTTAACAAAAACAAAAGGGGGTGAAAAAATGAAGTGTAACTGTAGTATGGGAAATATTGTGCTAGGCATAATAATCATAGTTTTTGCACTATGGCAAACAGCATACTCAAAGTGGATTGTGGTAATAGCTTCAGTATTGCTTATAATACATGAGCTGTGGCATAAACATTACAAGATGATTGGTTCAGTGAATCCACAAGCTGTGAGAAAAAAAAGAAGATAATTTTTAATTTATATTCTAATTCTATTTTATTTTTATTTCACCCTTGTATTAACTTTTATTCCAAATTTCAATAAAGATTCCCCATTTACAACCTTTTTAAGAACATCCTGAAGATCTTTAATTTTAACCCTTATTTGTTCTGTACTGTCACGATCCCTGATTGTAACACTTTCATCCTGAGGAGTTTTATCATCAATAGTTATACACATTGGAGTTCCTATTTCATCATTCCTGGAATATCTCCTTCCTATGCTTCCAGATTTGTCATACAACACATTATACTCTTCTTTTAAGTCATTTACAATTTTCTGGGCTATCTTTTCATATTCTTCGCTTTTAATTATAGGAAAAATAGCTGCTTTAACAGGAGCTAAACAAGCAGGTATTTTTAGAACAATATTATCTCTTTTTTTATCATATGTATATGCTTTAGTTAAAACTGCAAGAAAAACTCTTTCCATACCAAAAGTAGGTTCAATCACTCTTGGAATTATTCTGCTTTTTGTAGACTCATCAAATATAGACATATCTTCTTTGCTTTCTTTTTCATGTTGAGTTAAATCATACTGGCTTCTATTTGCATTACCAGCTATTTCTAAAGAACCAAATGGATACATATAATCGATATCAAAGGTTGCACTTGAATAATGACTTAGTTCATCTTTTGTATGCTCTCTTATCTTAATTTCATTCAGACCAATTGAGTAAAACCACTTTATTTGTTCAGATAGCCAGTATGCATGCCATCTATCTAATTTGTTCTTATCCAATAATTCTTTCATACTAACTTTTTTTAATTCATTATTTCCGGATTTTTGGGTTTCCTCATCCAAAAACATAAATTTTGTTTTCAAATGTTCATCGCTTAGCAAATCACACTTTTTTTCAGCAGGATGGATAAAAAATTCAAACTCGCCTATATGAAACTCTCTAGATCTAAATAAAAAATCTCGTGGAGCTATTTCATTTCTAAAACACCTTCCAAGCTGTGCAATACCAAAAGGCAACTGCATTCTAGAAGTCTGATGTATAAGCTTAAAATCCATAAACATTCCTTGAGCTGTCTCGCCACGCAAATAAGCCTCAATAGGATTTAAGGCTCCTATAGAAGTTTTAAACATCAGATTGAATTCGCCTTTAATATCATATTCTCCTCCACAATCACACTTTACTTTACCTACTTCTGATTTATCAATTTTTGTTGCTTTCCCGCATTTTTTACATACAACAGCCATATCTGAAAAATTTGTTATATGTCCCGAAGCTTTCCAAGTTCTAGGATGAGAAATAATACTTCCTTCCATCCCCACCATATTATCTCTTCTCCGAACAAAAAAATTCCACCAGTTTTGTTTGATGTTATTAAACAATTCAACACCTAATGGTCCAAAATCCCAAAATCCGGCAAATCCTCCATAAATAGTGCTTGAAGGAAAAACAAATCCTTTAGCCTTGCAAAAATTAGCAAGCTCTTCTATACTAATTTCTTTTTCTACATCCATTATTTTTTCTTCAGAATCAGTATTTTTATTATTTTCTGTATTTTTGTCTTTCAAAATTAAAATCTTCTTTTCAGCTTCTTCCCTGGTTTTTCCCCCATAAGCTACATTTTTACTTATAACCTTACCATTTTTTCTAGCACTTGCCCTAATATAAAAATAATCTCTTCCATTAATTGTTTTTTTAACAATATACATGAAAGAATTACACACTACTGATTATTTAAAGATTATCTCTTTTCTATAATTTTAAGAAATTTCTTAACTGATTTCTTTGTCTTCCATAAGGGCCTATATCCTTTAAATCCTTTCATTGCAGCTTTAATATCCTTCTCTAAATTAATATCATCCTGATGTACATGATGAAAATATTTTTTTCTTTCATACAAATCTGCAAGATACTCTTGTTCAGGCTGTCCTGGACATGGAATAAGCAAAGCTTTTCTCTTTCCAAGTTCAATCATATTTGCAGTAGTTGTAAATCCACTCCTTGTAATAATAAATTTAGCTCTATTCATCATTTCTTCTTGATACTGATTATTTAAAAAACTGTAAAACTTAATATTTTTACCTATATTTTCAGTTTTATTAACATCCGGGTTAGCTCCTGCAATAACTATATTGCCTTTAATTTTTACGCACTGTTTGATAAGTTTTTGTTCAAGTATTGTTCTTTGTGGCTCAGGACCAGAAAGAGAAATAAAATAATCAATATTCTTTTTATAATGCTTTTTTCTTATTTGTGAAAGAATGCCTATATAATGCACCTCCTTATTATGAATATTTTTGTTCTGGCTCATAACATCTGCAATGCCTTTTTTTGGAAAATCCGGGACAACAAGTATTCCATATGGTTTTGCAACAAATTCCATAACTTTTGTAATGGGATACTTTAACAAATGATTATCAAAGTTAAATGTATGCATAATCATTATTGAATTTGAAGGTTTATCATAAAGTTCAAATCTATTATCACTCACAATCCAGTCATATTTTCCTTTTTTTATTATTTTGTTTATTTCTTTCCTAGCCTGAAGAATAGAAGCAGCCATTTTATGCAAATTCATTGCACACTCTAGAATAAAATAATTTGAATATATTTGGGGGACATAAAGACTTGCAACATCATAATAATTGCATCTGCCTCCGAATTTTTCCTTAAGTACTTTCAAAGCTCTGCCTGCGGACACTATGTCAACACTATGACTTCTGCTCAAAAGCCCTTCAATAAGTGGGATATCTCTTGTAGCATGCCCTAACCCCCAGTCTAAAACTCCAAAAAGGATTTTCATTTTTGTTTTTACAAGCGGGGACCGGGATTCGAACCCGGGAAAACTCGCTCTGCAGGCGAATGCAGTAACCGCTGTGCCATCCCCGCATATTATAAAAATATCAAAAATAACGCTTATATAAAAGTATTGATAAGAAACTATACTTTTTTCTTTTTAAGAATACACACTTTACAAGGTTTATACTTTCTGCCTGTAAAGTAAGACTTAGAATTATTACTAACTTTATATCTTTTCTTTATTAATTTTCCAAGTCTGCAATTCCTAGTATGAAATGTTTTTGTCTGGCTGCTTGCAACATAATCATATTTAGGTATGTTTAATTTTTTTCTCGGAGTTGGAACATAAACTGTTCTTGTTAGAGTTTGAGGAACCTGCTTTTCAACAGTTCTAACAATTTCTCTAGGAACCTCCTTAATAACTGACTTAATAACCTCTCTAACAACTGGTTTCTCCAAGGTGATTATTTCAGTTTTTTTTATCTCTTTAACCAACCTTGGTTCTAAAACAAAAAATAGGAATATTGCATAAACAATTATAAGAACAAATCCTAAAAATAAAGCATAAGGTTTTAATAAACCTATGAAAAAAACAGCAATAAATTCAAAAATAACAGCAAAAATACCGATGATAATTGCAACCAGTAAATTTCCCTGATTCCAAACATATTTCTCAGTAACTATTGGTTCTAATTCATATTTTCTTCTTCTTATTTCATTATCCATTAATAATTAAAGAATAATATATTTATAAATTATCATAATTTATTTTAAAGACTTTATCTTTGGCTTTGCAACTACATCTACAGTATTTTTAGCCAGGAAATCTAATGCCCAGGCATTATCATCCCACCTTAAATAATGAAACAAGAACAAAGTAGTGAACTCTTCTTGAGTAAAACCATTTCTTAAAGCATAATTAACATATTCTCTTGACCTAGCAAGAGTGCTTTCCATTGATGCCATACACTCTTCATAAGGAAAACCTATTTTTCCAAAAATTAAGAGATAATCTCTGGTTCTCTGTACCTTTTCTTCTCTTGTTAGTTCTTCCCTTATCATTTAGCAAACGCTCCCGACAGGATTTGAACCTGCGACCCCTAGCTTAGAAGGCTAGTGCTCTATCCAGGCTGAGCTACAGGAGCTTAATAATACGATAAAGAAATTGTATTTAAAATTATCTGATTAAAACCATACAAACATCTACAAATAAACCCTGTCTAAATCCTTAGGAATTTCAGTATTTTTAAAATACTTTCTGGCATTTTTCAGCAACTCTTTTTCATTAGCCTCGTATCTCTGGCTAATATGGACAAGAAATAGCTTTTTTGATTTTGACTTATTTGCAATCTGGGCTGCATCAATACTAGTAAGATGCTTCTTCTCTTCAGCCAAATGTATTTCATCAAGAAAAGAAGATTCTGAAATTAGCAAATCAGATTTATCTGCAAATTTGGATAACAAAGGAAATTTTAGTGTATCTGGAATAATTGTTATCTTTCTCCCACTTTCTTCATAGGTTAAGCTCTTAGCTTTAATCTTTTTCCCATTTATAGAAACATCTTTTCCCAGTTTAATTTTTGCAAGTTCAGGCCCAGGCTTTATTTTTAATTTTTTAAGCTTTTTTTTATCAATTCTTAACATATCTTTTTCAACAAATGAATATCCTAGGCATTTGGCAGTGTGCTGCATCCTCTCAGCAATAATCTTAAAATCCTTGTTTTCAAAAACCACTCCTCTGTCTACTTCCCTGACAGAAATATTAATTTTGCCAACAAAAACAAAAAAGTTAAGAAGAGTATCCATGTATCTTTTAGTTCCTTTGGGAATATACACTTCCAATTCCCCTTTATAATCACTTAGTGCTAAGGTCCATAATAATCCTGGAATGCCTAAAATATGATCCCCATGCCAGTGGCTGATAAATATTCTTGTTATCTTGCATGGGTTTAATTTTGCAATTCTTATCTGTCTTTGAGTCCCCTCACCGCAGTCAAACAATAAAGTTTCACCTTTAAATTTAATCCATACTGCCTGATGATTTTTCCTGGCAGTTGGCATTGCACTTCCTGTTCCTAAAAAAACAACTTCTATTTTTTCTGACATTATAAATAAAAGAAAAATTAGTTTATATAATTAATCAAATCAAAATTCCAGACTTATCAGTACCTCATGACACCATAAGAATCAGGTGTCCATGAAACAAATAAAAAAACTGGACTACTTTTCCTCTTTAAGAGCAGTTGATGCAGGAGATATAAAAACAATTGTGTCCCCTCTTAGAAAGGTTAAACCAATGTTTCTTTTAACTTCATTGTTTTGCATTTCCTTGGCATTGTCTAAGACAATGTTTATATGGATATCAAATGCAAGCAATGTTCCTACTAATTGCTTATCGCTTTTCAACTGCACTAAGATTTCCTTACCTTTTGATTGATTCAAAAGGTCAAGTGGTCTCTCAATACCGTTAACCATAATCTCCTTTCTAAATCTAAGTTTTTAAATCTTTATATTTAAAAAAATAACAAAAGAGAAGATTTATAAACTTATTTGTAAAAATTAAACCATGGCTGAAAAGAAAAATAGAAAAAGAAGAAGCTTAGGAAGAAAAACTACAGGCGGGAAATATAAAAAAAGCGGGAAAAAAAAGAAATACCAGCTGGGCCATCAGGCAAGAATAGTAAAACTAAAAGAAACAAAAGCAAAAATTTTGAAAGTAAGAGGTGGAAATGAAAAACTGGTTTTGCTTACTTCAAATATAATTAATTTAATTGATAAAAATAAAAAATCAAAAAAAGTAAAAATCCTTAATGTATTAGAAACTCCATCAAACAGATTCTTAGCAAGGCAAAATATCCTTACAAAGGGGGCAATTGTCCAGACAGAATCTGGAAAAGCCAGAATAACAAATCGCCCAGGTCAGGAAGGATCAATTCAGGGAATACTTATTGAATAGAATTTATTTACAAAAATCACCAAAACATTTTTAAAGCTTTCTTAGTTAAATTTATAAATCTATTTTAAAATGTCACATGTCCAAAGATGTCCTGAATGTAATAGCGTAAATCTTACATATGATGAAGAAAAAGGAGAAATAATTTGCAATGAGTGTGGCCTTATAGTTGAGGAAAAAATGGTTGATACAGGAATTGACCTTTCTGGTAAATTTGATAAATCTGAAAAAAAGGGCCGAGGTGGAGCTCCTATGTCAATGCAGAAATTTGATAAAGGGCTTACAACAAATGTTGGAGAAATTTCTGATATATACAAACTAGACACTAAACAAACCCGTAAATTCTTAAGGCTTAAAAAATGGCAGGAGCGTGTAAGTACAAGCATTGAAAGAAATTTGAGACTGGCAATGGCAGAACTAAGAAGAGTTTCAGCATATCTTAACTTGCCAACAGTTGTAGGAGATGAAGCTGCAAGACTTTACAACTATGTTTTGCAAAGAGGATTTGTCAGGGGAAGATCAATGGAATCAGTTATAGCAGCATGTATTTATGCAGCATGCAGGTCTTACAACATTCCAAGAACTTTAGATGAAATTGCCCATGCTTCAGACATAGAAAGAAAAGAAATTGGCAGAACGTACAGATTTATAATAAGAAGAATGACGATAAAAATAACTCCAAGCTCTCCAAATGATTATATCTCAAGATTTTCATCAATACTAAAACTATCACCAAAAACTCAAAATCATGCACTTAAAATTCTTAAAAAGGCAAGTGATGAAGAACTCACAAGTGGAAGAGGGCCTGCAGGAATTGCAGCAGCTGCTTTATATGTAGCTGCCCTGTTAAATGATGAAAAGAAAACTCAAAGAGAAGTTGCAGATGTGGCAGGCATAACAGAAGTAACAATAAGAAACAGATATAAAGAGTTAATAGAAAAACTTGGCTTAGAGGAAAAAATGAAAATCCAGGAAGCCGAGAAAAAGAAAAAATAATTCTTTTTAAAATCTTTAATTAATGGGATTTATTTCTAAACTTCCATCATCAATTTTAAATGTATAATAAGATTCATCACCAGGATGCCAAGAACCTGACTTATCTTGATAACTGCATTTTGCCTGAGTAGAGTAAATTCCACTTATTACAGTTTTTAATCTGTCATTCACAAAAACAGGAGAAGCATTAATATTCTGAAAAGTAACCCAATAGCTCATAAGTGGGTGACTATGTCTAGAGCTTATATCTGGGAATCCTACACTTTCAATATCCACACCATTAGCTTGAAAAAAAGGTTTTGCTTCATCTGCTGTTAAATATCTTCTTTCACCAGCATTCTCTTTATGTAGTAAACCTAATTTTTGTAATAAACTTTTCATATTAAAATAATACATTAAACATTTTTAAACTTTACTATAATGTTATCACTTTCTAATTACACTAAATAGAAAACTTTAAATACTACTTCTTAATCCAAAATTCATGAATTACTTACCTACAATTGAAGAAGAAGGAAGAATGTATGAAGAATCTGAAAAAGCACAAAAATACATGCCTTTAACAGAAATAGTATTAGATTTAAATCCACTTTTAAGAACATTTTCTGAAGTTGAATCAAATGGAAATTAAAATGAACAAACTAACAACACTTGCAATACTCGCATTGCTTATATTTAGTTCTACATCACTAGTTTCAGCTGAAATAATCTGGAGTCAACCAACAACTGTTCATTTTAGTACAGGAGATTCTGGAAATGGTGGAGATGATGAATGTGATATATTCAAGGATCCTCAATTAATCAAAGATATGGAAATAGAAAATGAATTTTACAATATACAATATGGTGAATGGACTTGTATAAATAACAGACTGCAGAGAATAAATACTGTTAATGGCTTTGAAGAAGTTGAATACGGAGGATTATGTGGAGTTTTATCAGATAGTCAAAAAGAAAAAACCAGTAATTTATTCTTAGTTTCAGTAATATTAATAATCCTTATTATATTAGCTTTAATATTAATAATTCTTGTTTTTCTAAGAAAAAGATATTAATCACAAATCTTCACTAAATTTATACTCATTAATCCTGTATATTTTACCATCTTTTCTAATAATAGTTGGAAGGCTAACACCTGCACTAACTTTTCCTTCATTAACATCAACTTCTACTCTAAATAAATTAGTTCTATAATCTAAGCTGTCAATTCCAGGAACATCTTCTCTTGGCCATACAGATCCATCCCAAAACATTATTCTATCAAGATGATTTCCATAAACATTTTCAATTTTCTTTTCTAATTCAGCTTCAGAAAAATACCCTTCATTTTTAGCTTCTTCTATACTCTCTCTAAAAGACCTATCAACAACTCCTTGCGTAATATCCACAACATCCCTTACTTCTTCAGGAATATTTTCATAATTAGAAGTCATAACACAACCAGAGGTTAAGGCAAAAGCTAAAAAACACCTCTCAGCTAAACCAGAAAGGTTTTTTTGAGCCATTTTAGTAATATTACAGGTATAAAGGATGTTTATAAAGATGTCGGACATTCTATCCTCTATCTTAAACTAAATAGACTTTATTTCAAAGCTTCAACTCTCTTTCACAAATCTGTGGAAAATGCCTAATATAAGAAGCAACCATTCCTTCTATGCAGTCTAAAGAAGAAGAAAGTAACCTTACTGATTCTCCAAGATCTTCAAGCCGAGAATACAATTCTTTTGGATTGGCTAATAAGTCATTAATTTCATCAATAGTTTCTAAATTGACGTCTTCTAGAATTTCTGCCAGTCTTTGCCTTGTCTTGATTCTTGATGGAATAATGCCTTGACCCCTTAACCATAATAATTTCTTTGGAAACTTAGCTACTTTTTCTAATGCTCCTAATGTTCTTTCTTTAAAATCATCATTATCCCTGTGAGCATGGACTAAAGAGTATAGCAAACTATTTCTAACTCCTCCAGGACCACAAAAGTTAAAGGCTGCGCTATACAAAACACCTGATTTAAAATCTCTCCCATTTAGTTCTTCTAAAAGGTTTGGACCAGAATGTACTTTTGCGGACTCCTTTATCCAATCAGTATAGTCTTCTGTATATGATAAGAAACGCCCGTCTCTACAAGTTTCTAAGTCCATTAAATTAAATTGTGTTTTTATGCCATAATTATTTAAATCATTTAAAAATAACTCGGAAAGTCTTATTATTTTATCTTTAGGCGTTACTACACCAGAGCCTAAAATTATTCCTCCGTCTATATCACTTCTCCCATAGCTACAATCACCATTATTTAAAGAGCCGTATACATAAAAACAGGCATCAGGCAACTCTGCAGACAGTGATTTACTGAAATTATCTAAAAATTTCATATAATCTTCTTTAATAGGTATTTTCATATTTTTACACCTGCAAATCAGCTCTTAAGTATTTATATGATAAGTATTATTTTCAAAGAATTGAATTAAGATAGGAGGTAATTTGTCTTCAATCTTATAAAATTACCTACTTAAACAAATCTTCCGGATTAATTGACTTACCATTTTTTTCAGCGCTGAAATGGAGGTGATTTCCTGTCGCTTTTCCAGTACTTCCAACCTTTCCAATTATACTAGATGTACTGACACTATCTCCTTTCTTCACCAAAGGAGCTGAGTTCATATGTCCATAAGTAGTAAATAATCCATTACCATTATCTATTTTTACATAATTTCCCAAACTAGAACTATATCCAGAGTCAGTAACTTTTCCAGATTGAAATGGTTTTATATTGCTGCCTGAAGGAGCTGCAACATCTATACCATCGTGGAATTTGTTCTTCCCAGTAAAAGGGTCTTTTCTATAGCCATAATTACTTGTAACACTTGAAGAGCCGCTTACAAGATCTCCTGGTTTTATAACCCTAATACTGGAAACTTCTTCTGATGTTGTAGAAGCTTTAACAATTTCATCTTCAATTACTTTAGGATTTCCTTTAATAGTTCTTATTGGGTGGGATACAGCTTCTATAGGATCATCAATAACCCTTTGAATTAAGTTTCTTTCTTCTGCACTAACCTTAACTCCCTCAACATCACTATTAACATTTATTTTTTGAGTTCCTTTGATTGTTTTAGTTTCTCCAGGAACATAACTGTCTTTTTCAATTTTATATCCTATTAACTTGTAATCTTCATTTAATTCTAACTCCCCCATAGCTTTAAAGGGTTTACCGACAAAAGACTCTTTCGAATAATAATAAGCATTATTTCCAATTGTTAAATCTGTTTTGCCATTATCAAAAACCCATGTGCTGACTTCTTTAGTGCTTAAATCTAAAAAAACTCCTGAATTTTCCAAAGAAACTGCAATGTTCCCATTTCCATCAAAATATTTAATGTCATACTTTCCATTATCAGTTGCAAAACCAGCATAATAATCATCATATATGGGATAAAAGCTGTTTGTTTTATAACTAGGGTCAACACTTGATGTTAAAATAATAGGTTCATTGCCGGCACTTACAGAAATTTTCTCATTAAAAATAACAGTTTCTTTTGGAGATATAAAACCTTCTGGAATATCATTTGAAAATTTTATTCTTCCTTGAATATTTGTTCCGTCATTTAATAAAAAAGAATTCCCATTTTCAGACAAATATTCTACAGAGCCAATATCTTTACTTCCTTCTGTTAAACTAACTGGAACTTCACTTAGCTTTCCACCATTTACAACACTAACTTTTACAACAGAATTTCCTCCAAGAGCTTGAAGAGGATCAAAAACAACTCTTGAATTTGCAGGTGCATTTATATTAAGTCCATTAAAATTATACACTCCCCCATTCTCATTTGTCAAAAAATCAGCATTAATTATGTTGCCTTCTTCATTAATTTTAATAAATGACTTTCCAGAAGAATCAGCTGCAATATTTTCAAAAGAATTATCTCCTATTTTCAAAAATCCATCTGCCTTGTCAAAATTAAATGTTGTAACCCCCTCTCTTTTACTTAAGGTTAATCCTGAAATTTTAATGCTTCCGTCTTCCAAATCTTTGCTTACAAATTTACTAACATCTGCAATCTCTCCAGATTCAATACTAAAAATTCCTGATTCAGTTTCTCCTTGGTTATTAACTTCAATATCTTGTTCTACATCAATCTTACCAGATTCTATTAATGGTTGAAGTTGGTTATACACTCCGATAATCTCTCCCATTTCAGGACTTGCTTGAGCCACACTATTCAATAACTGTCCAGTTACCTGCCCTTTTATTATACTTTCGAAACAACTAATTCCTGAAGTGGAAATACAAATTGTTGTTTGTATTAAAGTTTGCAAGCTAGAAGGTAAACCTAAAAATTGCAATCCTTGGTTTGTTATTACTCCAGAAATTCCGGCCTGGGCACTGACAAAAGAAAGATTTGCAACTAGCAAAAAAACAACTGCAATGTACAAAATTGAAAATTTACCTTTCATCTTCTTAACCTATGTGCAAAACTCCAAATTTCTATTTTATCATCCAAAGGATCAGACATTAAAATATTATATATAATTACATAATTATCATCATCTTCATAATAATCTTCATTTAACAATTGAGCTTCATATCTATCTGCAAGTTCAGCATTACAGGTTAAACATACTTCATCACCATATTCGCCTTGAATTTGGCTTATTTCACTTGCCAACCTATACATCTTAAGATAGTTTGTTTTTATGTTTGAAGAATAATCTTCTAAATTATAAACCACACCATCAAAACTAACTTCAACAGGAAATTTAATATTAATACTTACACTATCTTCATTTATTGTTGTTCTTGCATTATACCTAGAAAAATCAATATCTACTTTTGCATTATTAATATCTACAGAACCATTAACATACTGCTCAAAATCCATACATCCAGCTAATTCATAAAAAACACCTTGAGAAATCTGATCTCTCAAAACAGCAAGTGTTGGAACAGAATAACCTTTATTAAAATAAACAGGGACATTTCTTGAGAAAATTAAATTGTCACTGTCATAGTATATTGAATTTACAGGGGAAAAATAAAAACCTCCTTGTAATGCATTTTTCTCTATAACAGCTTTAAAGGATTCATCTAAGCAATACTGAACACTTAATTTAATATCTTGTACAGTTTCAGGATATCTTGACTCAGCATTAAAAATTCTAGTAAATAAACTTCTTGCATTATCATTTAAACTGAAAACTAAAGCAATAGATGCAACAATTATAATAGCTATAATAATAAATATAGTTACCTGTCCCCTTTTCATCATTTTGTATACAGTAAAAAAGAATTTATAAATACTTATTTTATACCCCATACTTTAAATATCATAAATTATTGAATTTTTTAAGCGGGAGTGCCGGAGTGGTCAAACGGGACAGACTCAAAATCTGTTAGCTTAGTGCTTACAAAGGTTCGAATCCTTTCTCCCGCATAAAGGATTTGTGGATATAATCAAGCAGCAGACTTTGTTCTTTTATCCTGAGAAATCTCAACTTCATCTTTAAACTTTTTTTTAACAGCATCTTTCATTTTTTTCCTGGCCCTGTTAAAATAAACATTAGTCCAATCAACTATATCCCCAACTCCAAAAGGTAAAAAAGAAGCTGCTTCAACAGCAGTCCAGTAAGGAATGGCTTTCCAATCTCCTGTCTTATTCACATAATAAACTGCATAAACAGCTTTAGGTATTAATTCAGGAATTTCTTCAAGGGCAGAAACTAGAGTTCCAGTTCCAGGCATCAGCTCTGCAACCATACCTACACTACTTGTAACTCTGTCCCATTTATCTATAATTTTTCCAAAATAAATTGGTCCTTTATACTTTCTGTTCATATCAACAGCTATTTCTTTTAATCTCTCCCTATAAAAATTATTCTCCCTAACAACCTTACCTATTTTTTTATCTTCTTTAGCTATTTCATCAACTAATTCATCAAAAGAATTCCAGGAATAAACAGGAACTACTTTACTCTCAAGATTTTTTTGTTTTGCCATTTTATACTAATTTAATTATTTTGATGTTTTATTTAAATCCTTCCAGTATTAAACCTTAAACCTATTATAATTAGAAATAATATTATCACAATAATGCACAACAACCTGCTGCCCTCCAATAACTTGAGTTGCATCACAAGCTCCAAAATATCCTCTTGCAGCATTTCTAATATCTTCATCTGTCCAGACAGAAGGATCACTAGCATCTTTGTTAAGTTTAATAGATGCAGCATAAACAGAATCTCTAATAGTTAATGGGCTAAGTAAATTCTCAGCAACATTTAATAAAGAAGCTGTAGCAGCAATATTTTCCTCCCATGTTCCAACTCTCGGCAATGCTTTTCCAGTCGGATCAGTTGTTCTTATTCTACTATCAAAACCATTGTTAGCAAGATAATCAATTCCTATCTGAAATTGCATAGGACCAAAAACATTGTATCCATTATTAGAATTGCATAAATCACCAACATCGGGAATTTTATTATTATCAATAAAATCCTTAATTTTATCAGGATTAGATGATGCCTGACTCCATAAATCTCCACACTCTTGATAAGAAATAGCTGCAATAAGCGGAGCAGGAGTACCTGTAGCTTTTGAAGCCTCAATAAAAATGCCCTGGATAGCTAAAGGAACTTCACTGCTTAAAACACCCACTTCATCATCCCCCTCACCTGTTCCATGATCTGTTGGAGTATCATCTTCATCATCAACTACATCATCTGTAGTTTCACTAGGCTCACTAACAGGAACCTCTTTTTCAGGATAAGGAGACTTTCTTGCCAGCATTTCATAAGTCCATGCCCTATCAAAAAATAATCTTGCATCTTTCTCTAACAACTGATATTTATTCTCAACTTCGCTAATTTTAGCAAGAATAATTTTAGACTCTGTTTCAGCATCTGCAAAACTTATTTCTTTAGAATTTAAAGAGCTTATTTCTTTCTCAAACTCTTCAAAAATTAAATTTCCACCAGCTTTGTCTATTAAAATTCCATTTTTATCTCTTTCAGAAATACTTTTAGCTAAAGCATCTAAAGAATCTTTTGTCTGATCTTTTACGCCAATATTTTCAGGAGTAATAGCTCTATCAACACTTTCTCTGTCTAACCAGCAAACAATATCTGTATCATCACAATAACCAACTTCAACCCATCTGCTAGGATCTGTTCCGCTTCCAGGATTTCCACTTGAACAAACTCTTACAATTCCTCTTTCATAGATTTGTGGAATTGTTGCATCTTCAACACCAGTCTGCAAGTTAGGATTAACTAAAGCTAAAGCTCCAGGAGATCCTGAAATACACTCTCTCTCAGTTTTAATATTAGTCTGATTTAATTGGTCCTGAACATATTTATCCCTCAAATAATTTACTGCAAAGCTAGTACTAACTTGTTTAAATCCACATTTATCTTCTCCATTTATTCTTACACATAACTGCTTAAATCCAGATGGAGCTGTGAAATCTTTAGCCTGGCTGTTATACTCACCTTTTCCGACAAATCCAGTATCAACAACAACCACTCCTGTTGATTGTATAAATGAACTTCCAGTTGGTTCTTTTAGATAAACACTATAATAAATTCCCTGATCATTTCCAGCATAAATATGATAAAATACTTTATACTGGCTAACACTTGGAGTAGTAGCAGTTGTGAATTGAATTTCATCAAACCATGCACTAAACTGATGAGGAGAATCTGGCTCTATCAATGATTTAAATTTGTTAGGAAATCTTGCAGATACAAATGCCTTGCATATTGGAGTTCCAACTTCTTGAGTAGAACGAATTCTAAATGCCTTAAGAGCATTTACACTATACTGGTTTTTGAAATAATCAATAGAATTTTGCATATTAGTCCATGCAGCATTTACACTTGAGTACTCTCCTCCACCCCTTATATCTTGACCAGAAACTTTTTCAAGCAATTTTGGAAGAATAACATTCATTGCTGGAGAAACCTGATTCCAGAAAAATTCACATTTGTAAACAGCAGTAATTTCATCACATATTCCAACATACTGCCCGCTATCTACACTTTCCTGTAAACAATCTCTAGAAGCTTCAAGTATTGAAACAAAGTTATCAATACCAGCATTAACTCCTGTTACACATATTGGAACAACAATTCCTTCTTTTGCATTTGGCAAACACATAAAAATACTTCCAACAATTCCTGTCTGCACAACATCATCTACCTGATACTTACCACCAAGATTACATCTGCTTGAAGGACAAATAACAGGATCACAAACATTAAACATCAACTGGCAGTCTTTAGGACTCATGAAATCCTGGCATTCTGCACTTGGAGCTGAAACAGCAGGAGTCCCAACATCATAAGTTCTGCCAAGAATTTTAACTTCCCTAACTCCACTACGGTATTGCTGAGAAGCTTGTTCCAAAGATTGTACAGCATTTTTAACAAGTGTGCTTGCCTCTTGTTCATTCAACCCCGGAAACTGATTTAACGGCTGACCAGTATTAAGATTAAACTGCTGGCAGATATCATCTCCAAATCCTGTTGTAAATTCTTCTTTATGATTGCTTCCAACATTACACAGCCAGAAACTTGAAACTCTTCCGCTTTCATCATATGGAGCTATATTATTAAAAGTAGCAAGAGTTTGTTTAGTTCCAGCATACCATCCATTTTGAATATCAAAAGGAACAATTGCAGGCATTCCTTTGTAAGGCTCATGCTCATAATACCTCACCAAAGCATTTTCATAACTATTTTTATAAGTGCTTGCATCATACTTGACAAACTGTGTAAAATAACTTGCAACTAATTCAGCTTCTTCACCAGTAATTAAATTTCCAGTTTCATCATAAACTTGAGGATTTCCATCTACTTCACTAATTGTAAACTTTGTATCATCAACAGAATCAAGTTTAAGCAAATATTTTTTCCCATCAAAAATAATTGGTTTTATATTAGACCCTCTTTCAATCTTCCCAATTTGGTCACCAGTAACCTCTCCATTATACTCTCCTATCTTAGATCTTTTATTAGAAGAAACAATTTCAACACTTCCAACATTAACAACTCCTTTATCCTCAAGACTGGAAATATAACTTGTTTTTTCCTGATTATCTAAAGACTCTTGCTGAATAGGCCGTAATTTATCATAAAGTGATTTTTCTGAAATTGCTTTAAGTGCCTCGCTGTCACTTTCTTTTAATATTCTCATATGCAAGTCTATTTCCCTTAAATCTTCTCTACCTATACTTTCAGAAGACAATCCAGAAATTACTTGATCAACTTCTATTGTCTTATCTCCTTTTTCATTATTAACACTAACATCTGAACTAGAGTATCTTGACTTAATAACTGAAAGATAATCACTATAAGCTTTATCTCCATCAATGCCATTTGAGAAAACTCCAGAACCTTCTAGTTTATTTGCATCATCTATATTTTTATTCTCGTCATTTTGCTCTTTAATAATATTAGTAACTGAATTAACATCTGCCTCAATTTTACCTGCATTATCTCTAAAGCAGGCATCTAAACTAGAATATTTTCCTTCACCAAATTGTATTTGACAAATACTGTCCCATCCGCCATCACTTCTCATCACAACTTCTCTTGCAATTGCCTTTCCTCCAAGACCACTTAACAAATTTTTAACTTGAAGAGCAGCACTTGTTGTAAAGCATGCAGCTTTTCCAGCTTTCACAAGCTTGTCAAGATTATCATTAATATTCTGCCATTTTTCTATGCTTTCATTCAATCTTTTTATTCTTTCCAAAGACCTCTCTGGAGACAACTGAATTGCTCTTTTTTCAACTCCAATGCCATAACTTAAATTTGCAGTTCCTTGCGTTATTCTTTGAACAGGTGTTATTCTAAACTTAGCTAATTGTTCAGTTTTAATTTCCTTAATATAAACATCAATATTACAAACAATAGATCTCTTGCCAAGGGCAATTGTTTCTGTTTTCTTCCCTCCGCAATCAGCTTCCAAAGTCACAGAATCATCATCAAATGACTTTAATACAATGCTCTTTGTCCCATCTGGAGGAACAAGATTCTCTCCAAATCTATGCAGAATTTTATCTACTCCATCAACAGAAACAACAACTTTTATTTTATCTTTATCAACACCAGTTATTTTTTCCAAAGAAATCCTGTGAGTAATGCCATCTATATCAAATTCATAACTTGAATCCTGATAATTAAATATCTCAATTGCAGAAAGTTTATCACTTAATAAAATATTATAATTATTTTTAGCTATTTCTGCAAATTCTAATTCAGTTTTCACCTGCCCTCTTGTTTTGGCAAGATCAGTTACTCTAGAAACAGCAGCTGCTCCATAATTTTCATATCCATTAGGAAGAGTTGTTTCTTTTGGATATTCAAATTTCCCGTATTGCTCTTCTAAATTTTTATAAGAATCAACAGAAGCTCCAAAATATTTATCAAATTCAGGACTTTGAGTTTCTACATTTTCAATATCTGTAAAGTCAATAAAGCTAACCTCTTTTCCACCTATATTTCCTTTATTTCCTTTATATAAAACTAAAATTTCATTATCTTTAAGATATTTCTCCTTTGCAGCAGTTTGTTCTGTGCCAAGAGCAATTTCTGCCCTAAATTTATTTATATTTTCCTTTAGACTATTTGTAAGCTCATTAGCACTAATTAAAACAATAAAAAACTCTCCATTTTCTTTAGTCTGTTTGCTAACTGCTCCAAGATATACATTGCTACTTTCAACAGAATATAATTTTTCTCCAACTTCAAAATTTTGGTCTGAACTATCAAAGTTTAGCTTTACCGGTTTATGTTTAATTTCAAGTGAAAAATCTTTAGTTCCAAGACACTTTATATCCACTTTACCAGTTCCAAAACCTGTATCATATAATCTTTTTACTGCACAATTATCTCCAAACTTCCCGCCTTCATAAACTTCATACTCACCTCCATCAAGAAGTATAGCTGCTTTTTCCTGAGTTTGAACACTATCTAATAACTCAACAGTATAGCCTGCATTGCAATAACCTCCTGTTAAATATCTTTCATTGCTTTCTTTTCCTTTTTCAATTATAAATGAATCTATTCTTGTATTTGCATCAAGATAAATACTTATCCTTGCTCTATCTCCAGATAAATCTTCTAATCTAAAAAATCCTCTTCCATCAAGAAAAGAATATTCCTGGTAATGAGAATTCCAATCTTCATTGCTTAAAACAGGAATTAATTTTTCATTTAATTGTGCTCCTAACTGACCTGAAGTTCCATAACTTAAATAAGCAGTTAAATTTCCATAAATAAAATCTGGCTGTAAATTTTCATTTGGCTGTCTTTTTAATATTATTACTGCATAGCCAATATTATCAAAACTTAAAAATCCATTAGTATCTTGTTTGGCAAATATTTCTCTTTGAGGTCTGTAATAACTAACACCCACAATATCTTGTGATACATTACCACTGCCAACTAATCTTATGTTTCTTATATTCTGGGTATTTATCAAAGGATTTACCTGAGTAGCTGTTAACTGGCAGAAAACAGGAACATTTTGTTCTGCAAGCAAATCACTTCTAACAACAGCTGGAGTACAGCTTCCAGGAGCTATCTGAATAATAAAATCCTGTCTATTATTACAAACCTGATTAAATTCCTCTTTTGTCACACCAGTATAGCCATAAGAGCTAGCTCCAGGAAAATATCCTGGACTGAAATACTGCACATTTGTAAAGCTTGCACTTCCATAAGAAGAAAAACTCTGTAAAGTATTACCCTGAAAATTCTGTCCTAAAACAAAACTTAAATTAACTAAAATTAAAATTCCAAAGATTGCAAAAAATAATTTCTTCTTCATGTAAACTCCAAAGCAATATTTTGATAATCTAAAAGCTGATAATTGGCCTGTAATTGATCTAGACTTGTAACTGGTGGTAAATTAGGAACACTGATTTTTACATTTTGAGAGTTTTTTAAATCATTTTCTAAAATAAATTCTGTACTTTTACCTCCAGCACTTAAAGCACTTCCCAAAGTTTGTGAAGGAGTATTAACTGTAAAACATTCTTCATGTGTCTGTCCAAAAAATCCAAATATTCCTGGTTTTGCTACCTGTACACAATTGCTCGTCGTACTAGCTGGAATAGTCAATGAACTTTCTGAAAATACCTGAACACTTATATTATAAAACCCTTCAGCAAGTTTAATGCTCGTTTGTTCTGGATAAAAAGCACTTGTAGAATATCTCTCTCCTTGGAAATATATTAAAGCTTGTCCATTTCTGTCATTTACATCTAATCCACCAGCAACAACTTCTAAATTTAAGTCATAAAGTTTATCCATTAAAATATTTGCAACTCCAGGAGTATTAGTTGATATTAGATATTCTTGAGTTACATAACCTTCTGCCTTTGAAACTATCTTTCCATTAATGCATGAAGGGAAATCTTTTTGTATATGTGCATCTCCTCCTGAAATAGTTGTGCTTCCAATATTACACAAATCATTAAAGCATTGAAATTCAATACTGGATTCAACTGGCTTTAAATTAGAATCAAAAGTATAAACATCAATGCTTGTAGTTGGATAATTGCATATGCCTATTTCTTCTGGAAGATCATTCTGAGTTTCCAAAGCCTGTCTAGGGTTGCTTTTATCTATAACAACAGCTACAGGAAACTGGAATAATTCTTTTTCATCATAAATCTGGATTAAAACAGGGTAATAAATATCATAAACAAAATGATAGGGAATATAGCAGAACCCTAATACTCCAAGCCCCTCTTCCAAGCCTACTGGCTCAGCAATCAAGATATTATTTTGGGCAGGCCATATTTCAATTCTGCTAGGCCATCTTGAATCATAAATAAAATTAACACTCTCATCTGTTGAAACAGGTAGAACAAAATACTCATTTTCCTTGCTATTCAGGGAATAATAATCTCCTGAAAGTTTAATGTTGCCTATATTAGCGCTTAATCCTGACTTTAAATCATCAGCAACATCTTGAGCATTCCAGAATTTAGGAGAGCAGGATATTTCAACATCTGTAACAGGAGCATAATTATACATTACATCAACAGAATACTTTTCCAAGAAAGAATTCTTTTTTTCTTCACCATATACTTCATTTGCTAAATCATAAAATTTTCCGAGCTTGCTGAAAACATCAATATTATGTCTGGATTTAATTTCTTTTTTTTCATTTCTGCTGACAGAAAGGGGCATATCAACATTAACTCCTATAACATTTTTGCTTATGGAAACACTTGTACTTGGATTATCAGCACTTATTTCATAGCCTTTTGCCCTTAAATCTGAAAAATCGCAAGTCTCAATATTTTTTTCTATATACTCTCCTAATTGCTTTTCTATTTCTTTTTTTGAAGGAATTTGCTCTTTAACAAATCCATTTCCAGAAATATAATACCAATAAGGCACTGGCTGACCAATAAAATCCAGCTGGTTTGAAAATGGAGCATATTCACTTCCTGGCTCAAAATCTGGAATTTCTATATATCCTCCCTGACTTCCTGCTAATTGCACCCCATCTAAAGTAACTCTTTCAACGCAAGAATCAAAATAATCATAAACTTCTTGAAATTCACTTGCTCCAGCACTTATAAAAATCTTATCCCTGAAAATAAATATTCCTAAAGCTGCAACAATAATTACAATACCTATAATAATAAAAATTGTAACTTGTGCTTGTTTATTGTTCACTTTTTTTACCTCCATGGCTAATTTTCTTTTTTATAAGTTCAATTATCTCGCTATTTATGTCATTTTTAATAGAATCCTTAAACCTCTCCCAAAGCTTTTCATCTTCAATAAGCAAAAGATATTTCTTCATCCTCTTTTTCCCTTGAAAAAGATAAGCTAAAATATGTATATAAATGTTTCTTATTAACTTACTAAGTAAATTAGTTAATAACTAAGGCTATTAATAAAATAACTTAAATAAAAATGGCCCTGCCAGGAGTCGAACCTGAGTCTCATCCAGTTTGAGCGTTCGTCCTAACCTAAAGGAAGGTAGTGCGGTAGGAAACCTTGGTTTCCTTCGCTCGTCAAGGATGTGTCTTAACCGCTGGACGACAAGGCCATGATAAAAGCTTATAATAATAAAAGAACAGTAAAGATTTAAAAACCCTTTTAGAAATAAAGAAGTATGAAAAAACCGAAAACGACCAATAGATATTGTCCTTTTTGTAAAAAAAAGACAGATCATAAAATAAAACAATTGTCTACAGGAATTAAAAGAGGAACTCTTACTCGTGGAAGTATGTCCAGAGCTAGAAAGCGTGGTTTAAACAGGGGATATGGTAATCTTGGAAGGTATAGCAAGCCTCCTATAAATAAATGGAAGAGAAAAATTAAAAACACAAAAAAAGCTGTTTTTGTTTATACTTGTCAGAAATGTGGAAAAGCACATCAATCTAAAAAAGGAATTAGAACAAGCAAGGTAGTCTTTGAATAATCAATAAAATGGCATTAAAACTAAAAAAACAGATAAAAAAGAAATTCTTCCCTGTAGAAGTCCCTATTTTAAACACTGAAATCAATTTATTTGGAGGGGAGATAGAAGACCTAAATAACAGATATGTAAAATTAGACTTAACTAATCAGTTAAAAGGAAAAGCAATGGAAATAAAGCTAAAAACGAGTGTTGAAAATAACAAAGTTAGTGCAAGTCCAGTCCAAATACAGCTTCTAGGCTATTATGTAAGACGAGCTGTAAGAAAAGGCACAGATTATTCTGAAGACTCATTCATAACACAAATAAAAGATAAAAGAGTAAAAATTAAACTATTACTGGTCACAAGGAAAAGAGTCACAAAAAAAGTTTTAAATGGTTTAAGAAAATCAGCTAAAGAAGAAATGATTGAATATGTAAAAGAAAAAAAGTTTGAAGATTTACTGCTTGAAATAATAAATGGGAAAGTTCAAAGGGAAATAAATATCAAATTAAAAAGAATATATCCATTAAGCTTATGTGAAATCAGGTTTTTTGGAATTGATGAATTAAAAGAGCATGAGATTTACGAAAAGCAACAAAAAGAAGCTGAAGAAGAATCTCAGGTAAATACTGAAGAAGAAAAGCCGAAACTAAAGAAGAGAGTTAAAAAAGCTGAAGAAGAATAAAATGCTGGAGCAAACACTAGTTCTGATAAAACCCGATGGAATAGAGAGAGGTTTAGTTGGAGAAATTATCAAAAGATTTGAACAAAGAGGGTTAAAAATAGTTGGAATGAAAATGGTTCAAGCTGATAAATCACTTGCAGGAAAACACTATAAAGAAGCTATTGAACACAAGCATGGTAAACGTGTAAGAGATTATCTTCTTAATTATTTAATTTCAGGACCTGTTATAGCAATGGTGATTCAAGGAAGTAATGCAATTTCAGCTGTTAGAAAAATAGTCGGATCAACATATCCTGGAGAAGCAGATATAGGAACAATAAGAGGAGATTATGCTCATGCATCTAAAGCTTATGTTAAAAAAAACAGCCAGGGGCATAATTTAATTCATGCATCTGAAAATCAAGAGGACGCAGGACATGAATTGGCTTTATGGTTTTCCATAGATGAAATACATGATTACAAGCTAAGCCATGAAAATCATATATATTAATAATTGGTTCTACAAAACCTTTTAAACCATAATTTATTCTTTGTCTTATGCCTCCATAGCTCAATGGTAGAGCGGCAGTTTTGTAAACTGTAGGTTGAGGGTTCAATCCCCTCTGGAGGCTTTTTTTATTTTATATTAAATCACAATTCACCATAACAATCCT
>Ga0208375_1001307_pt1 | contig 28870 bp, 55 predicted proteins | sample RifOxyD1_FD_184038 | JGI IMG/M metagenome (GOLD analysis project Ga0208375, IMG submission 184038) | Soil microbial communities from Rifle, Colorado - Rifle Oxygen_injection D1 (SPAdes) | ecosystem: Environmental > Terrestrial > Deep subsurface > Rock core/Sediment | place: Rifle, Colorado...
GCAACCCAAGAATCTGGAACGGACATTACATTGCCATGGCCATCCTCACAAATTGCTGGCCTATGAATAATATCGCTCCCAAAAATTGGCTTTTGATTAAGCACTTCCTCTAGGCTTGCATTGTCATTAGCGTTCAATTGAACTCCCAAACCATGCCAAGGCCGATCGCCTACATAAACAAGATTATCTCGTTCAACCATGTGTGCCATTTTAATTTATTCCTTTCTGTTTAATAGTCATCTTCAATTGGTTCATCAACGTCAGCTTGCGTATATCCCCTTAAAATTTCTGGACGATAACCAGATAATTTTTCCTCTCTGCAAACATCACATACCCTACAAAGGGGAATTCTTTGTGCATCATATTCCCACCATGATTGATGCCGCACGCATTCATGCTCTTGCAGATTCATTTTGGTTTATCCTTTTTTTGAGAAGTCATGTACTAGGTCAGAATCATAAAAGGTATATTGCAATGCAATTACCCTCCAATTATGTTCCTTTGCAATATTTTTACACTCTTCATACCATATTTATTCCTTTTCACAATAATGGCAAGGTTGTAGGTATTGATCTCCCTCGCAAGATTTACATTCAGATATGGTTTTGAAGTTATAACCACAAGAATGACATATTGTTTCATTTGCGTGCGATGCATTACAACTTGGACATAATCTTTTGCATTTTATGCAATTATACTTTTCGTGTTCAATGCAGGCTGATTCGCTCATTATCCTTTCCTTTCCACACACCCAATTACATGGCCATAATTCCACATGGTTACAATATCACATTTGCAAATATCTCTTGTCGCTTGTTTTATTTTATGGGAGTAAACAATGTTCTCTTCAACCATATATTTGCCCCAACCAAAAGCTTCAATCGTTTCTTTTGCATATCCTTCGCCGTTGTGGGCTGCATCATTAAATTGCATGCGGCTTGTGTCAACTATCCAATTTCCATTCTCTAGCCCACAAACATAAAAGGTATCACCATGGACGTTTGCAATGTAGGCCAAAACAATTCTGAGATTATTATATTTTAGCTCATGAAAGTTTGGCGTATTCATAAATCACCCCATGATTTTTTTATGATTTACGTTGGGCATAATAACAGGCGATAATCCTTTTGCCTTTAATCTGTCTGCAACAAAAATTGCCTTCCTTAGGCTATCATAATAGCGCACACCAAGATTGTCAACAGAAACTGCAATCAATGTTCCCGTGCCATTGTTGCGTGGGAAACGAAAGGATTTATATATGACCTGTTTGCTCATGATTAAAAATATCCTTTCATCTTGAGATAATTTTTGGCGTCTTTAATTGTGACACAATTGCGTTCCACAAATTGTGCATCCAATTCGTACCGAGTTAAAGCTTCAATTAAATTCCAATGAGGGGTTACGTATTGAATCGCTGTAATAGTTCGACAGCCTTCTGCTCTAATTAGCAATGCCATTTTATTAAGGTCGCGGCAATAAGAAAGCTTATTGAGATAATCTTGACCTTTCATTTTAATTATTCCTCACTAAAGCATTCATATGAACGAATTGGCGAATTGCTCCTGTGATAAATGTCTCGTCGGAAAGGCAATACAGAAAACCTATTTTCATACGCTTTGAAAAACGTGTCCATATCCAAATCTTCTTCAAGATATACAGTGTTGCCACGTTGATATGAATAGCTTGTTATCTTTTCAAGAATGCCAAGCTCAATTAGGAATTTTCTTTTGACCGCAAGCCATCCATGTCCAGCGTCATTATAAAATCTAAATGTTTTGTTTTTCATTGCGGGCCTTATCCTTTTCTTCACAAACCTTGCATTGATTCTTTTCGTTTAATCGGCAAGGACAACCCCATTTATGACAACAAGGGTCTGAGTTAATGTATTGTTTTTTCATTTTGATTATCCTTTGTTAAAATACATGCGTCCGCGTGTTCATTAGAAAAGCGTGGGTAATTACACTTAGGGCATATCCCACATGAAGCATGAGTAATTTTTCCTATGCTCCTACAATTTATGCGCTCCGAGCAATCACAATCACTATCGGATTTGCACCATTGGCATTTCATTGTCTTACCCCTTATACTTCATTACAAGCTCAAGAAATGTAATAGGTTTGCGCGAAAAGAAAACCGATCGCAAGCAAAAGAAATAAAATCCAATGCCATATTCATGTGAAATGATCCTTGGATTAAATAGCAAATGCCTTGTCGTAATGAAGCCAATCATAATGAGTTCCCTTAGCAATCGCACATATCTCTATACCTAATAGGATTAAGCATTGAACCTGCATTTAGGTCACCAACGCTTTCAAATTTATTAGCGAAATCATTCATTCCAAGATATGCAGCTTTGCACGTGCGGATAATGGCATTAGGATTGATTTCAAAAATCCTATCCATAAATTCCTTATGACCATGGAAGCATACAGCAAACGTCCAATTTTTGCTATAGCCATGTTTTCTATAATGTAATGCAGGATGGTTAGGATTAGCTTTTCTAGGTGGCGTAGGTAATGCCATGCGCAAAACAAATAGGGTATAGTTTCCCTTGCGCCTTACATTGTCAGGACGAAAGCCTAGACTTTGTGCTACATTATAAATAGCTTGTTCTGATACGCCTTTGATTTTCATTGTTAGCTCCAATCAAGAGAGTTTAGACGTTTCTTCAATCTATTAAGAACTTCATATTGTCCAGCGCGATACCAAGCTTTAATGTTATATGGACTATCACAATTTTGATATGTTTCGTTAGCTTCCTCAAAAAGCCTGTCAGCTTCGTCAATCATATTATCAATAATTAAGTCAAGTTGTATTTTTGTTATTGCTTTCATTGTCTTATCCCTTTATTCATGACTATATGAATCAAACCATGGTCCATTGCGCCTAGTAATTCTTTTGCCTTTCTCTGTTTTGCACGTTCTAGAGCTTGTTTCTGGATCGTTGCAATGCTCTTGCGCTTGGTCTCTTGTCAATCCATGTTTAATTGTTCGATGATTAGGATATCTGTCAAAATAATTTCGTACAATTTTGTAATAATGGCAGTCATAATGGCACATTGTTCTATCCCTTTGTTGGTTTCGATTCAGCATAGGCCAACAGAAGCAATCCCAATGCCCCAATTGTAATGGCAGCAAATTTGAGAATTGTTTTCATTGGATTGCTCCTCTAAAAATATCCTTTTTCTTTTAGATATTTTTTGGCATCTTTCACTGAAACGCAATTGTTTTCAACAAATCGTGCATCATCCTCATATGTTTCTAAATTCTTTAATGAAATATCTGGTGCCCATAATTTGTGTAACGATGCAATTATGCAACAACCTTGCGCTCTAACGAGCATTGCCATTTTATCAATACTGCGGCACACAGCGAGCTTGTTTAGATACATTTTTGTTTCCTCTATTCGTAGCGATACCAAAGCAATCCACCAAAAGGCGTGGGCTTTATATTTACATCCTCATTGAACCATGAAACAATTGGCAATACGCTTTCAGCCCTTGCATAACAGGTTGCAGAACAAAAGCGCTTATCAAAATCGATAAGCCTTGCGTCAATCTTTCGCAGCGCGAGCGATTCAAAAGCGGCTGCTTTCGATTCAGCTTTTATAATAAGGGTTACGTCGTACATTTTAATTTTCCTTTATTCCCAATATGTTCCACCCAATGCACCACGAACCTTTACAAGACCAAGGTCACGCATTGCTTGTTCGCGTTCCTTGCGCTTCTTATTTTGATTAGCTCGTGCAATACGATATTTGCAATGATTTGCAATAGGTGGGCTTGTGCATTCATTGCATTGGCAAAGCCCATTGATTGAACACGGACAAGGCTTAATTTTTCTCATTGAATCATTCCTCCTCACAGCCATAGAAATCAGGATTGCAATAGCTTTGTGAGCAATAAATTCTTTTTGTTAGTGTGCCCTGGATTGAATTCTGCTCTTCTAATGTTTGGTCAATCCACATTTGCCTATTGACATTATTCCAGCCATCCCTATGGCGATATTCTTGCTCAACCGAAATTAAATAAATGTGCATCATTTCATGTGGGATAGCTACAGCCAAGGTAAAGCATTTATGATTGCTCGCTTCTAATTCAACAGAGAATTTAATATCCTCTGAGGTAGCATTCATATAATAGCTTGTAGCTCCTCCCGATTCTTCACCATTGTCGCCATATACATCATTGGCAATAAATTGAATCTCGGTATCCTTGTAAGGATATTTTATTCGCCATAGAGGAAAGCCTGAATTGCCATATCGTGAAATAACTTCCCTTTCTGTTTCACCAATGACATATTCAATTTCGTCCTGAGATATGTTATCATAGCCATTCATGGTAACACATATTCCATTGGCTAGGTACATATCAGGATTCTTGCATATGTCAACATTGCCGCAAGCCGCAACGGCACAAAACAAAACAATGCCATAGCGTTTCATATAAAAATCCTCCATTATAAAGCTTAAAGGATTGCCATAACAATAAATTAAATTATGGCAATCAACTTAAATCTTATAATGTTCCAGCAATGCTTTGCTTGCTGAATTTATTTATCCTTGTGTTTAGGCCATTTAATATACATATCGGCCCATATATTATCCCCTTTGATTAATAAAATGCCCTAGCCAATATGGCCAAGGAAAATTAAATCTTTCCTACGTGGCATTATTCCACGGATTAAATGGTTCCCTACTATCCATGACCAATGCTCCTTTGGCTGATTATTTTAATAAATTGCCACGGGCAAAGAATAAAAATTCTTCCATGGCAATCTATAAAATAACAAACCCCTAAAGCAATTCAGATAGGCTGCTAAACTCGATTGACATATCATTGCTAATTGCAGGCTTCGCCAGCTTGGCAAATTGAATCCTTCCCAATAGCTCCTTGGCATATTCATATTGCCCATTGTCAATATGATACTGCACAAGGTCTAATCCTTCATAAACCTTTACCTTGCCATTAACCTTACGTTCACGCTTGAAATTGTCACCAAAGCGAATAGTATTTACCATGGCAATTCCCTTAGCCTTTCTCTTTGTGTGTAAGATGATATCCCTTGCAATAATTGCAGAGATAAACCCGCAATGAAACGCCACGCCGACGATAATCAAAAGCTAGGCGCATTGCAAATTGCGACGTTCTATAGCGTGCCTTTCTCTCACATGACATAATCTGTTCATGGCACATAATAGCACACCCCTTGCTATGTGTTTAATTGATTGCCCTAATCGTTTAACTGCACTAGGGCAATCTATAAGCGCATAACGTTATTACTTGGTCGCAAGCAAAGCTTGAAGCTTCGCAATTTGTGCCGCAATATCATCGGCTGACATTGCAGCAAGAGGCTTCCTTCCACGCGGAAGCGCTGTTACAAACTGGTCTGATACGTCGCTTGCATCAAAATCAGCATGAGACAATGCCCATGCCGTCAAAGCTTCCACAACGCTAGCTTGCGTTGCGCTGTAAGCCTTAGCAAGCCGCTTAACTGTCTCTGCTCTCTCTTCGGTGCTCATGATAAATCCCTTTCAATATGTGGCGAAATTGCCACGTTGACTCATAGAGTCAAGAGATAACGTTAAGCTTAACTGCAAACAATGTCAAGCCTTTTTTAATGTATATGCACCATGCCACAATGGGCAACGGTGCTACATTGGCATACATGAAAGCAACCTAACGTTATCGGTTTGACCTTATGGTCTCGATTGATTGTGTCCTGTTTAGAATGCGAGCGTCCTATTAGCTCTGTCGTGTTGCGCATGGTTTACAGGCAACCTTGGGAATCTCACCCTTGCGCCCACGTCCTAGTCCCTATACGGGTTCCCTTGTGCAAGCGGCTTGCGCCAGCCCTTCGAAGCATGTAGGGAGCACTAGGCTCGCTACAGCTTGCACGGCCACGCTAGCATCATCCCGTGGCCCACCTTGCTTTATCCTTCAGAAACGGTCGGATTTACCCGATTATCCCGTCAAAGCCTTCTGAAGGGTGCCGTCTATATGACGTTCACAACCATATGCATATGCAGACCGCATGCCATAGGCTGGCCTATTCAATGCGCGCGGCAAAAGACAACGATTACGCACATAAGATAAGGTAGCAATATGCGTGCCATATGGTGTTATCATATCTCATATGATGCATATTGTCAGCATGTGTGCTGTGTATTGACATCATATGGTCATATTCCCTATATAAAGCAGCATACTGCATATGATGTCTGCACACTGCACCTATGATGCATACAGTATGCACCTACATTCCCTATATGATACCACATTGGCATGAGCATTGCAAGGGAATGATATGGCATGCCCTATGCTATGTGCAGGAACTATGCCATTATATATATGTGATAATGTTATGTATGTATGCATATGGTATGTATAATGCTAATTGCATATCTCATGCCACACATACATAAGTAACACTATCATGTATACCATATACATATTGGCATACATATTGCCCTATTGTGCATGATACATATTGCATAGCGCTATGACATACTTATCATATTGACATTACAAGACCATGACACCTATATCATATGACAGCATTGTCATATGGGTATGCATATTGTAGTAACATTATGGCATAGCTCTTGCTGTATGCCGCGCATATCTTGTGCCATACATATTCATACATTGGCATGCACTATGCATACCCTATATGCAATCATTGTGCCATATATGAATATGCATTGGCATATATATTGCTATACCTTATGCATATCATATGCCATGTTACCATACCGTATCATTGTTACCCTACGGTTACATTATCATTGGCATATATATTGCCTTATGTTACCTTATGGTAACGGCACAAGGTATGCATATGCAATACCTATGCCAGGGTTCACTATGAAATGTTTGCATAGGGTACCTGCAATAGGTCATATTACACACGTATATATTTTTTTACATTAAATAAATGTATACAGCATAAATGATATATTTATTTCTATTTATCCAATATGCCCAATATATGCCTACGTTATGCAATGGACGAACAAACGTTGCACAATATGCTCTCAATGGATGAATCAATGTTTTCATGCACAAGGGGATGCATAAGCAGATACAATGAAGCCCGTGCTATATTGAGCCATTTTAAGAGAAGGCTCGCTGAAAGCGGCATTCATATTGGCGAATACCTAGGAAGCGGAGCATGCGGCGTGGCATTTGAAATAAAGGATAGGCCAGGACATATGCTAAAAATTACAAAGGATACCAATGAAGCAGCATTATGTTCGCTCATTAGACAAAAGGAATTGCGCAATGTTTGTCCTGTAAAGGAGGTCTTTGCATTTGAGAGCACTGACCATTATGGCATCATTGAAAAACGATTGCGGAGACTCGGAGAAGATGATAGTGCATTCATGGAGATTATGGAACACCAGAGCATTCATGATGTAATAAATCGTCATATTCGTGGCGATATTGATGAAGAAATGGCATATCGTTTTGTGGAAGCATCAGCAAACAACATTGGAACATATCATTCAATAAAGGAACGTCAAGGTGCGATAAGAGCTATGAAGCAGGTTCTAAGTGCAATATCTGAAATTCGAGAATTTGCTTTTCCCGACCTCTCAAAAAGCAATACAATGAAGGAAGGGGATACATATTATCTTATTGATATGAAGCTGCGCGATGACAGACATTCTGTGGATGAAATTATAAAACAAATTCCTGTTCTCCGTCGCTGAAAAATACAGAAAAATTTATTTTTGCATATATATTTTCATATTAAATAAATGTACACAAATAGGACAATCTATTCTTTATCTACCCATAGTATTCTAAAGAAGTCAATACGTCTTTGTTCAAAATTCAGATTCATATCATCAGAGCAACAATAGCTCCATGCATTGGGATTATATATGTCGTAGCACAAGAGCACCTTATTTATAAAGGGAGTAGGAGGCGGATTGGCCCATTGTTTCAGAAAATTCAAACGGGCGAGCTTTATGACCTCATTTTGAAATTCAATATATTTTTCATATGGAGGGCCATTGGTACCACCATATATTCTGGGATACTTGGGCACAAGATCATCATATGCTTCCTTTACGAAATTCCTTCCATTCTGCCGCCGAAGATCTCGCATATGTGATTCCACATGCCGTGTACGACATTGGTCACCATATTGTAATTTGAATGTTGGCGTGGGGACCAAATATAAATTCTCAGCTAATATCTGTAATGTATCCGTGTTCAGTTTGGGCATGTCCCATTTTACCACAAAAAATATTTTTTGTATATATAATTTGTATACAATCCTATTGCATCATGGGCAGATTGGTGCTATAATCATTCCATGGATAGGATTGACACCATATGCCATCATTGCAAAAAGCAAATGGCGGCTGATCCATTATATGAAATTGTGTTGTTTGATCGTCTGGCAGGCTGGAAAATGAAGAGAATGAGCTTGTGCTATTGTTGCACACGCGAATGCCTTGGGACATATTATATAAACTTTATATATCGCAACCATAAAGAAAGGGAATGCTTTGTTTGCGCATCACGCAATGGGCGCGAATATCCGTATTGCGCAATATCAAAATATCATGTTGGAACAGCGCTGTGGGTCAGTGATGGAAATATTTTGTTTTGTTCTCCTGAATGCTTCGCCATTGTTGCAGGAAATGATTTTTTTGAATGAAAAGATTTTGCAAATTATGCCAAAAACGATGCTTTGGCGCTGGTCGCGATGAATGCTTTTTGATTTATGATTATGAAAAACAGGCTGAGGTTTGCTTCTGTCCAGGCTGTGCTGTGTATGTGCTTGGGTCACGTTACGTACATACGGAACGTTTTGATTCGTGGGCCACGGTGGACTGTCATGAGTGTGGGCAATCATGTGGAATGAGCGATAAAAAAGTGGTCATAGAAAAACATGTCCATAGTGCCTTTAAAGGTGATCTCCTATTTTGTACAAGATGCTTTTATGATCTCGGTGGGAGAGATATATTTTGATATCTTTTATTTGTATACCACAATAAATTTGCGGATTGGCGGGGAATGTGGTATAATATAAAGGGAGGAAATCATGAACGCAAAGGAAATGAGGAATCTGACGGAAGATTCGTTGTACAAGAGCATAAAAAATCAAATTGAGCGAGCTGCCAGCGACGGAAGATTGTCAACGTGGCTGTATCCACGCACAGTGAATGGTGATAGAAAAACCCCAGAGCCAATATATGATGTTATCATGGCTCGGCTCAAAGAAGAAGGGTTCAATGTAAAAATTGAAACGCCAATATCTAACGATGGGCACATAATGTTGGCAATATCTTGGGATGATGCCTAAACATATGGCAGAGCCTAAAAATCCATATTCCAGCGGGGAGGCATGCCATCTTTGTGGATTCTCAATGGCGCTCCGTTCGCCAACGGATATGGAATTCTTCATATATGCATTTTGTTTTTTGAAATGTGGAAAAGCTAAGGCCAATGCAATTGTTCATGAGGACTGCATGCGCAATCAGGTTGGATCGTATTATATAAAGATTCCCTATGCCACCCCACCAGATTTTCAATGCCATGAATGCAAATGCCTCATTGATAATGGATTGAACGATTTTGTTGGGATCACAAAGTATCCCAGGAAAGAATGGGGCGAGGGTGCTGTGGAGACCGCCCAGCTTGGCAGACATGTCGTATTCTGCGCTGATTGTTTCTTTTCCGTCGCGGGGGATTGCTTCTTTGGCACGCCAAGGGATTTGATTTATTGATTTTCTTCATTTGTTGCAGCTTCCATCGCACAGGAAATCATCGCAGCGATCACAAAATATCAAGATGCTATCTTTGTCCCTCGGCAAACGTATTTTATTGCATTCTTCAAATATGTCATCAATTATTTTTTCTTTTTTCTTTGTATCATAATCAATTTGTCTCACGAGATCTTTCCCTGCCATATATTCAAAACACGAGACATGAAATCTAACCGATCCTAAAGAGGTTACTGAAATTTCATTGTTTGAATATTTATGATAGCTTGTACGTTCTTTAACAATGGCAATGCATTCTTCTTCCTTTATCTCTTTGGAACAGTGCAGACAGATCATTTTAAGACTCTATAATTTTGTACATTGCCAGAAAATATATTCCAAGAAACAACAATACAGCAAGAACACCACAGAATGTTGTAGGTACACCATTATCATGAACAAAAATATTTTTGAATCTAAATTTCTTTTTTGGCAACGTTGATGGCATTGGATATATTATGGGCTCCAATGGTGGGATATAATGCACACCATTAATTTTTGCACCCGTTACCGTTAATGACATATGATTTATATAATTTTCCATCATCATGACATATTTTTTTCCAGCCATTTCCTGAAAGCAATCTTCACAATAATCAAAAGCTATGATAGAAGTGTCAGGCTTTATCATCCCCATTGAATATAACGAATATGAGATCGGCTTATCTTTAAAGAGGGGCTTGCCACACTCAAAGCAATAATCTTTGTCTTTGGTATTATTCATTTTAAGATATTCAAGATTTTTTCTAATGACATACTGTCGCCCTGGGCTGGGTTGGATTTAGACAAATAAGACAAATATTCTTCTATAATCTTTTCGGTTCTCTTGTGCCAGTCCCATGGGGTCTCGTTAGGCTTTATTTTCAAATTTAATGTTTTCATTTTAAAATATCCAAGATCTTTTCTAATGACATACTATTTCCGTCATTCCACGCTCTTTGGTTCCTTTCGTTGTTTAATGCCGCCAATGCGCGAGCATATTCAATTTTTATGTTTTTGTGCCTTTTTGATTTTATAACATATCCGTAAGCATGAATTGTTGTAAATCTTTTCATTTGCCATGAATTATAAAATATAGGCCAGCAAGGAGAATTGGAAGCCATATGGGTGACATGGCAGTTAAGAACACGAGCACTTCGCTCAATCTTTCATCTATTTCAATTTTCATTGTTCCCGTCCTTATTTTTCTTATATGTTTGATACATTCTTTCGGCTTCTTTTTCTATCTCCTTGGTGCGGTCTTCCAGGGTTTTATTCTTTTCTAAAATTTTATTTATAATCCTATTATATTCTGCCATATTTTTTTCACGTTGGGCTTCAATATGTGTGAACATGTATGCTAAAATAAAATTAAATATCATTCCCGTAGCTACTATTGAAAAGACCAGCCAACTAACATGACCAAGAATTATTACCGAGACAATGCTGTATAAAGCCAAGGGAGCGTTTACGACCCAGAGACTCGTCCTTCTCAGTGTTCTCTTAAGAATTTCATAATTCATTATCATCTTCTTTTTTCTCCTTCGCCCATTGCCATGCCATACGCAGATTGTATCCAACAAAAAGGAACACAACAAAGACGACAAACAATGGGGCTGGCAACATTGTCAAAAAATATCCAAGACCAAAGCCCACGGCCAAACAGGCGGCAGCGACGGTAGAACCTATAATAAAGGCTGCAACAAAATCTTTAGTAAATTTATCATTCATTTTATCTTTCCTCTGAATCTGATGCTTGCACCATAATATCGTAGCAGGCATGTTCGCTCTTATTTTTATTTTTGATGCTGCTTATGTCTTCTTCAAACAGGACGCAAATCTTTTTTAATGTATAACGAATCTCTGGTGGCTCCATATTTTCCTTTTCAGACAGCTTCAATTTTATGCTTTGCAGCTTCTCTATGGTGTTGTTCTTTGCCGCCACGGAGCGTTCTAATCTTTCCAATCTATGTTCGTACTTGCTCTTATCGTTTTCATATTTGCTTCGGATGGTGTTATACGTGTTTTGCAAATTTTGATATTTTGATAGAGACACACATCCAGAAAGCATCACGGGCATTAAAAAAATTACCTTCAGCATATTAAAGCTCCAATCAGCCCTATTGTATGCTAGCTGCGTGGGAATGTCAAGCAGTAATGCTGTCTTTATCAGCCATCACCTTCAGAGCCTGGCTGACTACTTTCTTTGTCTCGTCGGTGAGACAGGATTTATGAAAGTAAACCCTATATTCCTTACTTTCAACGATAATGTGTGCTGCCCCTGCCGTTGCACGGCGGGTCTGTCCTTTGCATATACAACAATCTAGTACAATTTCTGTCATTGTGTCCTCCTATTAATTAAAATGCTCTCTATTGCTCCTCATTTGGCCATGGTGCCTTTTCTATTTTATATCCAGTCTTAGATGCCCATTCTTTTCCAGCGGTGTATATAAAGCATTCTGGGCAAAAGAACTGTGGGGTGTAATCATATGTCGCTTGAAGTCCGCTTTTCAGACCATACGGCAGGTATTCTACTATAAAGCAACCACTATCTTGCTCATTTATATATTTTTCACAATTGGCGCACTTCATTTTTCATTCTTTTTGATTTTATTAAGTTGATATTCCAGTTCGTGCACCTTATATTTAAGCTCGGTTATTTTTTGTTTGTCTTGATCCACTGCGGCTGTACTAATTTTTAAATTTATTGAACCTGTCTGATATTGAAAAAAGTTTGGAGAAATTGAACCACTACAAGCAATACTATCGAACAAATCATCATGTTTGTTTGGTTTGATTGTGTCTCCTAGCGTTTCTTTTGATTTTGAGACCATTTTATCATATAAGAGAGCTTTTCTATAATCTGACCCTGCGGCAGAAAAGAAACACTCAGGATGACATCGTATGCTGTGTGATTCAAATCTGTGAGAGCAAGTTATGGTTAAACATTCATTATTAGAGCCACCATTATCAAAAATTATCTTTTTGTTGCATATAAAACAACATACATAGCTTAGAGTTGATGATGCCGCCATTTCGCTCATATGTTGTTTATTCCTCTGCACCTTGGATAATTTGCGCAACCCCAAAAAATTGTGTTGCCTTTTGTCGTTCTAAGGACCATTCGTGTTGAGGCAATCCCTGTGGAGCATTGATTACACGCTGGAGCCTTCGCAGCACATTCATCACATGCCTTAGATTTCCAATTTGGACTAGGTTTTTCTCCGCACAGGAGACATATATGAGCATTATAATACTGCAATAGTGCTGCACCAAATTCTTTGCCTGCCATTATATCAAAACATGTCGGGTGGAAATAAAGAGTATAAGCTATGTCTCTCTTCTGAATGGTGAAAAAATCGTTTTGTATAATTTCGTCTTTGCAAGAATAGCACTTCATGAAAATTATTATACCAGACATACGCTAGGTTGTCAATTGTATTGACAACAATTTTCCTATGAGATATAATAATTTTATGAAAAAATTATTTGATTATGATCTCGTGGAAGTAAAAAAAATTATGGATCAGATGAAAAAACATGAAGACCTTTTGTATCAATCAAGAAAGCAACAACTTAACGCTCAAACGGGAGCACAAACACACTATTATCCGCCACAATTTTCTCCGCCAGCTAAAAATATTTTAACCATTCTGGCCCAATGTTTTCATTGCGGAGCGGGATTGGATCGTTTAAATACTGTTTATTATGAAATTGTTAAATATGATAATGGACACACACGAACAACAAAGACCTTTCACGAATCTTGCTTTGAAGAAGTGGCAGGCAAGGGGTATATAGAGTGATGGCTGGCTCTGATGGTAGTTTAAAAATACATATTTGGGATATCTTAGATGTTTTTCCCAAACGTCGTAAAACTGATCACCTATTTTCTTGTTTTCATTGTGGCGGGGAGATTACGATAGATGATCCATATATGGAAATAATGCATTATACGCCACATCCAGGCAAATCAAACTACAAACAGTTTCACGAAAAATGCTTTGAAGAAATAGCTGGAAAGACGTATATGTAAAATTTCTTGCTTCCTGGCGGTGCGTCGTGTATAATGCTGTAAAAGATTGGAGAAAAAATGCTGTCAGCTAAAAATTTTGGTCTTATCATGTGTCATGAATGTGGCGAAAGATTTAATGAATGTCAATCAATTTATACCATACTTTCTAGAACGTGGTATCCTGATTTGGCCAAGTTTCAACAAGAATTTGTAACCAACGATGATGGCGTGATGATACCAAAGGAATTAAATTTTCATCAAAATTGTTTTGTGAACATCGCGGGAAAGAGTTACAGTCCATAGGAGAAAAGAAAGGGCATGACATGTGAGCATTATGATTTTGAATTAAAAGAAGAACACAGGCATTTTATAAATTCTAAAGAGCATGGGAATTGTCTGTTGTGCCTCGTAAATGATAAAGGCCCTATGACACTAGATGAAATTGGAAAATATATAAATTTGAGCAAGATGAGAGTATCGCAGATATGTAAGCAATCAATAATCAAATTTCATAAGAGAATGAAAGAATTTTGTGAATAATGTTTTACAAGCACATAGATGTATACTATAATCTCAAAAGAAAGGAGGAAAAACACATGTATTCTAAAGCTGAAGAAGTCGCAAAGCTAGTAAAGAATGAAAGTGACGCAGAGGTTGTTATTGCAACACTTCTGAAGAGGTTTTCAAGCCAATCTGCACGAGATCGTCTCACTAGCGAAGCAAGATACTCTAAGCAAACAGTTCAAGAAGCAGCTCGTAGAGCAGCTTCCAATCTTTTGACTAGTTTTACGTTGCGTAAGGGTTTTTAGTAGATTTCAGTAGATTTTAAATTTTTAACTCAAGAAGGTCATGCGCTCAACGGGAGCCATGGCCTTTTTTTGTTGCCAAACGATCTCACATATGGTATGATATCTGTATGTGGTACCTAGTACATGAGAAGGGCAATAGAATAAGGTTTTGCTCAAATTATTATCTTGCACAGATGGTGGCAGATCATCTTAGAGACAAATTAGGACAAGATATTTCTATTGCAACCATACAAAAAGATGCTTTGGAAAAAGATTTTTTTTGGGACACTGGTTCTATGTCTCTCGGGCCAAGAAACTATACAATAAATCTTCCAGATAATATACGTTTCTCTTATCCGAGCCATCAAGGCGTTGCATTAAGTAATTTTTTAAATTCTATGCCTAAAAAGGAACTTTTTTATGAATTTTCTGGCAGTGCGTATGCTTTATGTCTGACAGTAGAACAATTTAATGTATTGCTTAATTATGCGAGAATAATGGGAACGTAGTAACTAAAAATTATCTATCTATATAGAGAGGATATTTTATGCCCTTCGATAAGAGAAGAGCTTACATAGAATTTAAAAACAAGAATACAGTTCACATCGTAACAGCTCTGAAAAACAAAGAGTTCTCTCTTGGTGTCCGTGGATGCATTATAGACCTTGTAAGTTTAAATAAGGATATTTGTGTGCCATCCAATTTCTTTGTTGATTTCGTATATGACAAGGATTGTGATTCATATAAGGGCACCGTTTTCATGAGGTCGTCAGAAGATAATTTAGAAAAGATAGGATGTGTAGATATACACAACAACAAACAAGCTTATCATGGCAATGTGTGGGCTTCAAAATGATGTATTATGTGATATTAGGTCTTATTTTATTATTCGTTTATAATTCATATAAAATTAAAAAATTGGAAAGAAAAAACAAAAATCTTGAAAACATGAACACTGAATTGTCTAAGTTTGTATATGATGCAGCTACAAGTATACATACGATATTGACAGAACAAACCAAAACCATTGATCTTATTTCAAAATACGGAAACCAAAACAGAGAAGAGTTTGAATTGTTTCAATATGATGTAACTCAATTTATATTAGCATTAAACGAACAAATGACTGGTTTTGGCAAAAAGGATGCAAGAATTAATCCCACGGCGCCGCCAAAGAAAAATGACAAGAACAACAAACCAAATTGAAATAAGAAATTTAGACAAAGTGTGTCTGAATGAGGCAGCTTATAGAAAGCTTGTGGAAAAATATTCCTCAAGGCTTAAATATAAAGTTTGTATTACATTTGATTCTAGGGTAACAGATTGTTTTGGATTATATATTTTTGATAGCAAAAATAAAATTCATATTATTAAAATTTCTCCAAAGAAGTGTTGTTTTAATGAAAAAAGAAGTCGTATAGCGAAGGTCTCTTCAAAAAAGTACAGATTTGATGCAAAAAATGTAAAACTAGACAGAAATGCTCAAAAATATAATATCGTAAGCACAACCATCCACGAGCTGTATCACGCCTGGCAAAAAGAAAAAGAAGGAAGAAAATTTTACAATAATAAATTTAGTTATGCCTCTGGAGTGAGAAATAAAGAATTTAGATCACTATATTCTAAATGCGAGATTGTAACAAGGGTATACGAAAATAAAAATCTCATGAAGGCAATAAAACTTTATGATCTTGCATTATCCGATGAAGTGTGTTAAGATATATTTATAACTTTTTCATTATAAGGATAAGACATGTCAACGCTGGAAGATAAACTTCTCACTTATGCAAAAAACAACCTTAATGTTCTGTTGATAGGCGTCCACGGAATTGGGAAAAGCCAGATCGTGAAATCAATTGCAGAAAAGCTTAAGCTTAAGTTTAAATATTTTTCAACACCAACACTTGATGCATTTGCAGATCTGGTTGGTATCCCTTCCCCAGACAAAGAAACTAATTCTTTAAAATTTTATCGTCCAAAAGATCTCGAAGATGCAGAGTTTATTTTTTTTGATGAAATTTCTAGAGGTCATCCAAGAGTATTAAACGCTATTTTGGAAATTATTCAATTTAAAACCGTAAATGGATATAAACTTCCTAACTTAAGGATAGTTTGGGCGGCAATGAATCCTTCTGGAGAAGACTACCAAACTGAAGAGCTAGATTCAGCATTGACTGACAGATTCCATGTATTCGTCGAAATGAATGCGGAAATTAACTTAGAATACCTAAACACAAAAATGAAGCCAGAAGTGGCCACTCTTCTTAAGGATTGGTGGGAAGATAATCTTAATGATGAACAGAAAAGAATTCTTTCTCCAAGAAGAATTGAATATGTTGGCATGATGATTAGCAATGATATTCCATGGAGAGACGCTATCCCGAAGAGACATCCATTTCCAGTGGATGAACTTGCAAGAAAGCTTCGTATTATGAACAACGAAGAAGAAGATATTATAATTAATAAAGAAAACATTCTTACCAAAAAAGATATCCTTATAGAAAAAGTAAAGAATGATCCAAAATATGCAATTGCTATTGCTACAACAATGACAAGATTTACTGAGGATGAACTATTTGAGTGCAGAGATCTCCTAGAAAGTATGCCAAAGGAGCTTGTCAAGACAATAGGCGAAAGGAAGTTTTCTACAAGAAAGCGAGTGCTTAGAGAAATGTTTACAGCAAAACAAATTGATATTAATCAATACCCCAAAATTTCAGAAGCCTTCACTCCAGAATAAAACAATGAACATTAAAACAAAATTTAATAAAGCTGTTCAAGACCTTGTAGGTATTAATCATTACCTCGCAGCAGAAGTTACAAAGCTTGGATATCCAACCTTAGAAGAAGGCATTCCTACAGCTGGCGTCGGCTGGGACGAAAATAAGAAAAAGATTGTGTTCCTTTTTAACCCAGAATTTGCCAAGTCTCTAACCGACGAGGAAATGTGTTTTACGGTCGGTCATGAATGTTTGCATTTACTATATTCACACGTTTTTCTATTGAGAGACGAAATTGAAAAGTTGAAAAGAATACAAAAATCAAATGAAGAAATATATAAGTTTAAAAGAAAAATGAACATTGCAATGGATTGTGTTGTCAATGATTCTTTGACAAATCTTTATGATATTCCAAAAGTTTTTGCTGAAGATCGCGAAACAAGCAAAAAAATTAAAGCATTTTATGGCAAAGAGACGGTAGGCGTTGAATGTCAAGATTTGACCGCCATGGACGTTTATTATTTGCTTCCAGAAGACAAAAACCAAGAAAGCGCTGATGATGTTGCAAATCATAAACTTTGGGAATCTTTTTTTGACAAAGATGGTTCAATTAATAAGAAGTTTGTTGATACAATGAAAAACTTCATTGAAAAAGGCATGCAAAACTCTGCACTGTCTGACGAAGAAGCGTCTGTTGTTGACAACATGAAAAAGAATCTTCAGGACAGTTCGGATGCTTATGCGGCAAAGGCTGGGAATGAAGCCGTTGGGCAAAAAAGACCAATTGATGGGCTTAGCAGAGAAACCATAAATTGGAACAAAATTCTCTATCAATTTGTTGATACAGTGCGCCCAGAAGACACATGGACAAAGCCAAATAGAAAACTCATTACAATTTATCCAGAAGTTATCCTTCCTAGCTGGAAGGATCAAGAAAAAGAGAAAATATTTGTTGCTGTTGATACTTCCGCGTCAATTGATAAGAAGGCTCTCTCTCTGTTTGTGAATGTTTTAAAAAATACACCAAAGAGATTTGAAATACAGGCAATATCTTTTGATACAAGATGCTACGAATATGATGTTAAAGGAAACGAACCTCCAAAAGGTGGAGGAGGAACGAGTTTTAGTATTATAGAAAACTATATTCAAAACAATTTAAAAAAATATCCAAGGGCCATATTTGTTCTTACTGACGGTGAAGGGAACACAGTAAATCCACAATACAAAGATAGATGGTGTTGGTTATTATACAATTCCTGCTATACTGGATTTATTGGAAACATGAAGCATTATAAAATATTAGATTTATTGAAAAAGGAACAATGAATTATGAAATACGTCATTAAAGCTTTATTATTTTTGCTCATGTTTTCTTTAGGGGTCTTTTTTGGATTCCTGGGCGGAATTAAATACTCAGGAAATAAATTAAATGTAGCAGTTCAGCATTGCCCAGCTGTTCAAAAAATGAAAGTTGAACAAATAGTTCAATTTGTTAAATGTTTAAATGATGGAGATGTCCCGTGAAAATAAAATGCGAAATATTGCTCAACACAGAAACAAACGAATATGAATTAAAATTTTCTAATATTTCACATCCTGGTGAAGGAATAGACTATAATGAACTAATGAGGGTTCTTAAAGGTGTCTTTATTGATGTTGACAAACAGATAGAGATCACAGGCATGGACAGTACAGACAATTTTATAAAATCTATAAACTAGAAGGCATTATGAATGAAAAATTACCTATAGTTAACACCATCTCGTACAGCGGCTTATCCGACTGGCAACTCTGTAGTTTTTATTATAAATTGGTCAATATAGATCGTCTAAAGCCCTGGAAAAATACTGTTGATACCGTTTTTGGTCAATATGTTCATAAGGGTTGCCAAGACATATTGCAAGACAAAATTACAATAAAGGCTACAATAAAAGACTTTGAAAGAAAATGGAAAAAGTTTTGTGGTATTTATAAATTAGATGATTTTCTTCCTCTTTCTGGTAGCGCAACAAAAATATTTTCAAATATAAAAAAATGTTTCAAAAAACAATTTGGAAAATATAAAATTATTAAGGTCGAGAAAAGATTATCAGAAGTAAGCAGCTCAAGGTGGCCCCAACAGTTTAAAGGATTCATTGATATAGTTCTAGAGAAAGAAGATGGAAAAATTGTCATTATAGATCTTAAGACATCTGATTCGGCCTATTCTTTTACGCGATATAAGGACAAATACAAAGACTATCAGCTTGTGCTCTATAAGCATTTCTATTGTATTGAAAATAAGATGAATCCAGAAAATGTGGAAACATATTTCATCGTCTTAGAAAAGGATGTCAATTCTAAAGATCCAGCAAATGTGGTCAGAATTACTTCTGGATCTGTAAAAATAAAAAATGCCCTAGAATGGCTTGAAAGTGCGTTGACTGCAATAAATAATAAATTATTTGTTAAGGACTTTTTTAGCTGTCGTAAGTACGGAGAAAAGCATCCTTGTGTTTTCTTGAGTTCACCACACTGTAGAAACAAAAAATTATTATAATTTTATTTCCCTTCGGCATGTTTTTGTAGTGTCTTATACATGCTTGATATAAGCCTAAACTGAGAATCGCCCACTGATCCAAAATCATCTCGTTGTATATTTTGAATAATATATTCTAATTTCTGAATAACATTCTTTTTTAAAGAATCGTACTTATAAACGCCAACTCCAGGAACGTGTATGTTGGCGTCGCCAGAAGAGACTCCACCTAGCGGTACTTGTCCTGGTCTTGGCACTGCTTCTGTTAATATTTTTTTAAATGTTTTCATATTATTAAATATGATGTGTTTTTCACATTAAAACAAATATTTCTACCTTTTGTAATATAGTTGTATACTTATTATAAAGGTATACAAATATGGGCAGAAAAAGAAAAGTTGGATTTCAAAAAATGAAAATGCTTGCATCACGCATTGAAGAATCTGATTATATAAAATTAGAATATATTCTTAAAAATAGAGATGGTAAGAGTTTACAGGACGCAATGAATCTCTTCGTAAGAGAATATGTCAGTGGCAACATTTACATATCAGGATCCCATATTTGCGGAGCAAACAATGTTTAAAAGATTAAAATGTCTACTTAAAGGACACAATTATAATTCCCTAAACTACACAAACGATTACGCAGATACAAGCATTAAAACATACACCTTGCTTGTATGTGAAAAATGTGATAAAGTAAAATTAGAAATACGAAAAATAAGCAACGTAGATGTAATATATAAGCGTTGGACTGAATTAGCTGGCGTGGCCAATGGTAAAAAAACACCAAATGGTTATTCTTTATATTCTAAATCCAGCGATGATGAAATGAAGAATCTTTTAAAATCCTCACACAAACTTAATTTAAAAAAAATGAAAGTTGATGTAAAGTCGTTTGTAAGTGCTGATGAAGCTCTTGTGGCGCAAGAAGAAAAAGGAAAAAACAATGGATGAATGGAAGGAAATAATTGAAGGTGGTCAGGTATTTTGGGTTCACAATGAACTTGGAAATGTTCTGAAGGCTGGAGAAGATGTTTATATATCTATGATGCCTATGATCTGCCGCCTCGGGCCGTTTTCTTCTCTAGAAGAGGCAAAATCTGCATTGACGCGTAAGCAGGAACTAAAAAAATTGATTGACGAATATAATGATCAGTTGTTAAATGAGAAATAAAATGGGTAAGTATAAGGTACTTACGCTTAGTGATCACCCTCTTGTAGCCTCGGGAGTAGGCACCCAAACTAGATACATAATTGAAGGTTTGCTGCACACTGGCAAATATCAATTCAGGAGTCTTGGTGGAGCTATGCAACATCAAGATTACAGACCACAAAAAGTAACAGAATATGGCGATGATTGGATAATATTTCCAGTCAATGGCTATGGTGATCCAAATTTAATTAGACAACTCCTAGAATTAGAAAAACCAGATGCAGTTTTTTTCATGACCGACCCAAGATTTTATCAATGGCTCGCCGAGATGAGCGACGAAATAAGAGACAGAAATATTCCTATGTTATACTATAACGTTTGGGACGAAAAGCCAATTCCTCAATATAATAAAGTCTTCTATGAATCATGTGATTTTGTAGGATGCATATCAAAGTTAACACATACTATTTTAAAAGAATTAAATCATAAAGATTTTGAATACATTCCTCATGCAGTTAATGGAGATATTTTCAAACCATTTACAAAAGACGAAATTTTAAAAAAGAAAGCAGAGATCCTTGCCGAGCATAAAGACAAATTTGTTTATTTTTATAACTCTCGTAATGCTCGCAGAAAGATGACCTCAGATGTTATTAGATTTTTTAAAGAAACACTAAATAAGGTTGGTCAAGATAAAGCATTTCTTCTTATGCACACCAATCCATTTGATCAAGAAGGAGCTAATCTTATTGAAGTTTGTAAAATGTTAGATGTAAAACCAGACCAAATAGCATTTTCAAATCAGATTGTTCCTCCAGAACAGATGGCTGCGTTTTATAATGTTGCAGACACAACAATAAACATGTCAAATAATGAAGGGTTTGGTTTGTCGTCGCTGGAATCTTTAATGTGTGGAACACCAGTTATTTCTGTGAGAACTGGAGGTTTGCAGGATCAAAATTATGACGAATTGACTGGCAAAGAGTATGGCGTTTCTGTCTTTCCAAAAACAAAATCATTAACTGGAAGCCAACAAATACCCTATATTTTTGATTGTAGATGTACTGATGAAGATATGTTAAATGCTTATCTTAGGATGTACAACATGCCAAAGGAAGAAAGAGAAGAACTCGGTAAACAATGCGCTGCGCATGCCAGAAATTTATTTAAGATTGACAACATGGTAAAATCATGGGATAATGCTATAGAGAGAAAAATACAAGAGTTTAAAGAAAAAGGATATCCAAATAGGATTAGGTTTGAGAAAATATGAAAGTTTATCAAGGATTGCTAAAAACAAAGTTCTACCATCACCTAAACAACAGAAGAGAAGATATGCGTGAACGTATGAGTCTTTCTGAGTGGTGGACAGAATGCGGAGCGTTTGTAGAAATTTTACCAAGGCAAGTCGGGAAAACAACAGCAATTATAAGTCTATATAATGAATTAAAATCTGGAAGAATTGATCCTCGGTTCGGTAAAGTTACAGAATTTGTCAAAATATTGTGTTATAGTGCTCGCGTTAAAGAAAACCTGATAAAAAGAGGAATAAGCTCTGATGATGTTTTTGTTAAACAAGAAGAAATGGTTGGATTAGACTACATGAACATTCACTTGTTTGTAGATGAATATATGTTTATTGACAAAAAAATAGTAGATTTTATTTTTGATCAAGAATGGAAATCTTTAAACTTGATAAGCAGCCTGAAGAGGATATAGGGGAAAACAACAATGGAACTACCATATAAACAATATTGGTCTCGCAAGCCAGGTGTTTTTGTTATAAAGCGTACTGGTGAAATTGTCCACTGTGCGGCGTTTACTGGCAGAACAAGAGAATGGTATGAATGCTTCTGGGAATCGCTTATAGATATTGTAAACACTATAAAACCAGAAGAATGTAGTTTGTATGCTCATCCAGATGCGTGCTTACTTTTGGAAGGTTCAGTATTATTCAAGTTAGAACCAAAATATGAAAATTTTCAAGATCCGCAATATAGAGGACAAACAAAATATCTCGAAAAAAACATGAAATTGTATGAAGTAGAAACCCAACAAAGAAATCTTATTTCTGTAAAAAACAAAAACAACGAAGTAGTAGGTGAATTAGAAATATTGGACATGTAAAATGAAAATTAGAACATTATTCAGGTCGCCACTAGAGACACAATCAGGCTATTCGGTACATTCTAGGCAAATTTTTCAAGCATTATATAATGACCCATTGTTTGATTTGTCCTGCGAATCTATAAATTGGGGTCAATGTTCATATGTTACATATCCCATTCCAGAAATTAAAAAATGTATTGAAAAATACATGATTGCCAAACATTCCAATAATGAAAATTGGGATCTTTTTATTGATCTTAGCATACCAAATGAATTTAGTAGACGTGGTAAATTTAATATAGGAATTACCGCTGGAATTGAAGTAGATCGCGTTTCTCATGTTTGGATTGAAAAATGTAACCAAATGGATCTCATTATCGTTCCTAGCGAACATAGTAAAGATGTTCTTTGCAAAACAATTATTGATTGGCAAAATCCACAAGGACAAACAGGACAACTTAGATTTACAAAACCTATTGTTGTATGCCCAGAGGGAGTAAACCCGTCTTATACAAAATGGACAGAAGAGCCATTATATGCAAAAGATTTTTATGATAAATTAAATATAGAATCAGATTTTAATTTTTTATGCGTAGGACAATGGGGCAACGGAGGATACGGAGAAGATCGTAAAAATATTGCTCTTACTGTAAAATACTTTATTGAAGAGTTCAGAGGAAGAAAAGATGTTGGCCTCGTATTAAAGACCAATATGGTTAAAAATTCAGTAATGGATTATATGCATATTAAATTAAAATTGGCAGAAATAAAATCAAATTATAAATCTGAAGAAGTTCCACCAATTTATTTGGTTCATGGAAATCTATCTGAAAATGAAATGGCTGCATTATATAACCACCCAAAGATTAAGGCACTAATTTCTCTTACGCACGGTGAAGGTTTTGGATTGCCGCTTCTAGAAGCTGCCGCGTGTGATCTTCCTGTTATGGCGACAAACTGGTCTGGTCATTTAGATTTTTTGAAGCTTGGAAAATTTATTCCATTTGAATACGAGATGAAAGAGATCCCAGGATCTGCTGTTTGGCAAGATGTTATGATTAAGGGCTCACAGTGGGCAAACGTAAAAGAAAATGATGTTAAAGAAAGAATGCGAAAGATTGTATCTTCTTACGATAAGCCACAAGAATGGGCAAAGGATCTTGGCCAAAAAATAAGAGATAATTTTTCTTTGAAAAATGTAAGTGAAAAATTTTTGATAACCGTCAAACAAAATATTTTAAAAGAAACAATAGCACAAATTAACCCAAAAGAACATCTTGCTTCATTTGTTGATACTCCAGATAGCTACAATGTTGTTTATGTTATGCCTATGTCTGCTGGTGATGTTTTCGTTAGTACTGCCGTCATTGATGGGCTAAAGAAAGAGTTGCCAGAAGACCATAAAATTTATTTTGTCACACAGCCACAATATGCTGACATTCTAAAGGGAAATCCAAATGTGTATAAGATAATCCCCTGGAATGAAACCATGATACATCTGGAGCTTCTTGAAGATGTTTTTGATTTGGCGCTAACTCCAAACATTGCAACACATTATAATTTTAGTAATTGGGTTCGTAGGGGGCAGGGTCGTCTATTAGCCGAAGAATACGCAAATCATTGCCAATCTGAGCTTGGTGATTATTATATTGAAAAAGATGATTCTATTTTAAAAAGTTCTGTAGAAATGAAAAATGGTCTCTCTACATTTTTGTGCAATCCATATATGACAATTCATCCAACCTCGGGGAAAGGCCAATGGGAAGGAAGACGATATGATGATTGGCAAGAAATTTTAAACAATTTAAAGGACCTTTATCCAGAACTTATGATTGTCCAAGTTGGTAGTGCTGATGAGCCAGAATTAAAGAATATTGATGTTGACCTTCGCGGAAAAACAAATTATCAACAATTGGCTTGTGTTTTGGAAAAGAGTATGCTACATTTATCACCAGACACATTTAGTATGCATTTAGCAGGAGCGTTAAACATTCCTTTGGTGGCTTTGTTTGGATGCTCATATGCCGCAAGCACAGGACCGTGGGTAAAAGACAAAGAAAAATCAAAATATATTCTTTTACAATCTGAAAGGTTGACTGCATGCCGCGATAAAGCGTGCTATAAAAATAGATGTGCGAAAAATCCAGAAAATCCACCAATAAATGAAATTGATCCAAAAGAAGTTTTTCAAGCATGTGAAAAGTTATTAAGGGAATATGAATAATGTTAACGAGAAATAAAGATTTTCAATATAAAAGAATATATGGAAAAATAAGTGGATATACAACCACATACAATGCAACAAATTATCCATTTGAAGAGTGTATAAAAAGCATGCTTGGATTTTGTGATGAAGTGGTTGTTATGGATGGATGCTCTGACGATGGTACATACGAAAAGCTTGAGGAACTTTCAAAACAAGACCAAAGGGTAAAGCTTTACCAAAATCAGTTTGATTGGCAAGAGCCAGGAATTGATGGTATGCAAAAAGCCTACGCAAGAGCAGTCTGTGAAAATGAATATTTGTGGCAGATGGATTGTGACGAAGTTGTTCACGAAGATGACTACGAGCGTATTAAGCTCATTACAAAGCGTTTTCCAAAGACACATGATATCCTTCATTTGCCTGTAATTGAATTGTGGGGAAATGGACAAGAAGTAACAGGAAGAAGGCATTGCTGGAAATGGAGATTTTCTAAGAACAAACCTGAAATTACACACGCAATTAATAAAAACGCCAGATTGACAAACGAAAAGACTGGAAAGCTATACGCTAAGAAGGGCATGTCTGATGGTTGCGAATATGTAAACACCATGACTTACGAAATGCTACCACATACTGGATTTTATAATGATCAAATTGAGTTGGCCAGACTTCACATGCCAGATGCATATGCGCAAGGAATAAATGAAGTATTTGAAAAGATTCCATCTGTTTATCACTATTCGTGGTGCTCAATTGAAAGAAAACTAAATCAATTGAAAAAAGGTGGTGTATGGGACAAAATGTGGAGCCTATTGTACCAAGAAGAAACACAAGATAGATTTCCAGGCATAGAAACATCAGAACAAATGAAAGATCTTGCTGTGAAGCTTTATAGCCAAGGTGGCGAAGATTCAGACCAAGTAAAATATAAATTTAAATTAACAAGACCAGGGCCAGCCATTATGAAGGATTGGCTAAGTAAAGTTACGTTAAATTATTAAAAAGGAACCATACTTATGAGACTCGTAGATCTAAAAAAACTTTATATTAATTTAGGAAAATGTAAAAAGTGGTATTGGTCACGAAAACCAGGAAAATTTGTTAATAAGAGAACTGGAAATGTAGTTGACATGCAGGGTTGCAAATGGGAAGGAAGCGCAAGGGAGTGGTATGAATGCATGGGGGAAACTATTATTGATGCCGCGAATACAGAAAAAATGGGAAATCATTTTAATGTTATCGTTTCTCCAGACGTTGCAACAATGTGCGAGTGTTCTGTTCTTTATATACCTCTTTTCCTTTACGACAAAAAAGGAAACATGTTGGTTGACAAAAGTAATGCGCCATTATCAGCTGAAACGCTTATGGGCTCTTATTTTAATAGATTTGATGTTTATAGGGATCAAGATTTTCCAAGAAATAGAATTCTCGTATTTTCTGATCTCCTAGACAGATTTGCAGAGCTTGAAATTTTGGATATGGACATTATATGATGAAAAGGCCAGAAAATATAAGCGTACCAAATTGGAGAGAAAATTTTGTTATTTGTTTCTCTTGCAATAAACAAATAAAAGACAAAGAACTCATAGCTATTGCAAATGTAGGACAAGTTTTTAATGCAACAGAAAATGCAACCGTTTCATTTGAGGCATTAATCGTTGGTCACATAAGAAAACATGCATATCATTTTCATAAGGATTGTTTCTTAAACTCTTCATGCAAGAATGACGAATTAGCCAAAAAACTTCAAAGTTCAGAAATGACAAAAGAAGATTGGAGTTATTTAAGCAGATTGGCTGGCCTTGGTGAAATTAAAAACGAAGATGAGCTGTAAAATAAGCATATTGCTTCCTGCATATAAGTCTGATTATCTTTTTAGTAAGGTATTTCTTCCTTCTTTTCTAAAAAATTGTTCTCAAAAGACAGAGCTTATAATTTATGATAACGGAGGTAATGCTGGCGCTCTGTTGCCTTGGAAGGTTAAAGCTTGTGGGACATCTAAAGCGCTTGGGAAAAATGAAATCAAAGTAATCGGAGAAGGCAAGAACAGCGGCTTAAATGTCGCACTTAATGAATGTGCTAAAGTTGCTACAGGAGATTATTTTTATTTGCCGCATAGTGATATGTACCTTATGCCAGGATGGGATACGGCATTATTAGATGCATGTAAAAATTTACCTCCAGCTTCATTTTTGTTATGTTCACGTAGTATTGAGCCCACGAAGGGCCACACGGATTTTCATATTATAAAAGATTACGGAAAGGAGTGGAATGAATTCGATGAACAAAGACTTTTGGAAACTTATGAGAGAAATAAATACGGCAGTGACCACACTGTTATGTCTGGCTACCGTATGCCTTTTTTTATGCATCGTAAGTTATGGGATCTCATGCAAGGGGTTGATGATAGATACTTTTCTTATTGTACAGATGATGATCTTGTACAAACTGCGTATGATAAAGGAGTTAGACGGTTCTGGATGGTATATAGCTCGCTCGTCTACCATCTTCAGGGCAAATCAAACTCACAACAAACTATAGATAAAGATAGTAACGTCCCATATGAGTATTTTATTAATAAATGGAAATCTAAATATCCAGATATTTGCCACCCAGGACAATATCATCCAAAACTAATCCCACAGTACGTCAAGGTAAGATAATGCAATGCCTTTTTTGTCTTCCGAGTGTTTTTTTATTCATATTCCGCGAACGGGAGGAACAAGCCTAGTAGAAATTTTGGGAAAAAATCCAAAATATGATTTAGAAAATTTAAGCGGCCACTATAAAAAAAACAAATTATTATATGTGCTCACTCATTGTACAATTAAAAATCTAGTTGATTTAGGTCTTATAAAGCAAGAAAATTTAAAGAATTTTTATACTTTTACTTGTGTAAGAAACATTTTTGATAAATTGGTTTCAATTTATTTTCAATATGGAGGTAGTGATAGATTTTCTTCTTTTGATAAATTTATAAATGAAGCTTCCATTTACCTTGAAAAATGGAGAACAAAGGATATCTATGAGCCCACTCTTTCTGTGGCAATAGATAACTTATTTATTCCCCAAAAAGAATTTATTTGTATTGACAATAAAGTCATTGTAAATGAAATATTTAGATTTGAACAATATGAAAATATGATTAATAAAGTTTCTGTATTTCTAAATAGGCCAACCAAGGATATGAGACATTTAAATAAAACAAACCATAAAGATTATAGACATTATTATTCTTTGGAAAATAAAGCCAAGGTTGAACAAATGTATAAAGAAGATATAGATTTTTTTGGGTTTGTGTTTTAGTGGAAAATAAATAGTATGCAATTTACAAATCTTGATTTTTTTAAATCACTAAACATTGATGAAACGTTTTTTTACAACGCATGCAATCTGCCAAGACATAAAATGAATGGGCAAATTGATGATCTTGAAAAAAGTTTTATGTTCTCAATGATTAAAAAAACAAAACCAAACAATATATTAGAATTTAGCACATCATGGGGATATTCAACAATCATTATAGCAAACGCAGCGCTTGCGGTAAATTATGAACCAGAAACACTTCAAACATATGAAATAGATCCTTTTGCTTTT
>Ga0208375_1001308_pt1 | contig 28853 bp, 26 predicted proteins | sample RifOxyD1_FD_184038 | JGI IMG/M metagenome (GOLD analysis project Ga0208375, IMG submission 184038) | Soil microbial communities from Rifle, Colorado - Rifle Oxygen_injection D1 (SPAdes) | ecosystem: Environmental > Terrestrial > Deep subsurface > Rock core/Sediment | place: Rifle, Colorado...
GACGATACCACTGCTACATATTATGTAGACGGTATCAAAACCGGCACCAGCGCAGCCGGTGTCGACGCCGATGTAGCTACCGACTTGTACATAGGCTACGACGGTACTAACTTCTTTGACGGAGTAATCGACGATGTGAGGATATACAACTATGTTTTGACTCCCACCCAGATCAAAACCCTCTACAACAATAACTCTGCTGTCAAGTTTTAAATCCATCCCTATTGACTTATACATATCTTAGTAGTAATTTCTGTATCAGATGGCTTCTTTAACTCTCACAGATCTTCCAGACCTTCTCACCGTTCGTGAAGTCGCCGAAGTTCTCCGGGTTTCTACATTAACCATCAAACGGTGGGGTAAACGTGGCAAACTGGTACCAATCCGTATCAACTCCCGTGGCGACCGCCGATATAAAAAAGAGGCTGTCCTTTGGTTGTTGGGCATGACCCCGAAGGTTGTCTAACTCTCACCTCTGCTATTGAGCCCTGAATTTGAATTCTTTTCCTCCGACTCTTAAATAGTACAGTTTTCCTTCACTCAGGTTCAAAATCTCTGCCACATACAAATCCCCTTTCTGGTCTACCTTCACACTTCTCATAAAAATATTGAGCACCCCGTACTCTATTGAGTGTATTTTAGTCTCGGCTTTAAATACCACCATTGCCTTACCGGAACCTAAATACGTTACCGCCAGATCAGAAACGGCTGAATTTGCCGCCACTCCGACTTGTTGTTGTCTTTTAATCATCTCTACCCCGACTGCAGTTCCGATGACTAGTACAATTACTGACATGACCGGCAAAAGCACCGACTGGATACTCGACAAAATTCCCCATTGCCGCATGTAGTTTATTTTCGACTCAATCGCCGGTTTGTAAGAAAACAACTCATCTTTAGGAAACCACCACTTACCGCATCTTTGGCACCTGCTAACCATTACTTTAGGTGGAATATTTTCCGAGGTATATCGTGTCAGCATCAGTCCGTCGGCCGGGCATACTCCTTTGCCGGCTGAAAACCAGCCCGAGGAAATACTGATCCGTCTCCATCTGGATAATTCATTTGCTGTCAATTTGTTAGCCGTATAACTATCCAGCCAAAAACCCCCGCATTTAAAACACCTGAAAACTATCCCGCTCTCGGATGTCATCTCCGTCAACTTATTGCTGCAGTCCGGACATTTCATATTTGATTATTTTGTCTGGAAGTAGTACCTCTTTCCTTCAATCTGCACCTGATATACTTCTGCCTTCGGTAAGCCGGTTAGTGTCACCAGAAAGCCTCCATCACCCTCAGGCCGCACCGGAACCGGTCCCCACACCTCCTGGCCCAATTGTCTGAGTAATATAAACTCAACCGGCTTATTTAATCTAAACCTTAACTGAGCTTCTCCATTGCCTTTATATTCAGCCCGGAATTCAACGCTCGATCCAGCTCTTACTTTCGTTGCCTGATTTTTACTTACATTAACTACACTTACTCCCAATCCCACCATTAAAACCAGAACCATTAAAATGGGTAGGACCATTAAAGCCGCCTCGCTTTTTCTTTTCCAAAACTTCAGATAGTTTACTTTGGCTTCGTAGGCTTTTTTAAATTTCAGCAGGTTATCAGCCGGAAACCACCACCAACCGCAATGACTGCACTTAAAAGCCGTCACTTCAGCCGGCATTTCTTCTCCTGCATACCCAAAAAGCGGTTGCGAGTCCGCCGGACAATTAACACCGCCGGTCTTAGTTTCTGCTTTAGCCACAACCGGCTGCCAATTTGTAATTTTCAATTCTTTTCCTTCAGCCAGGGAGTTGGGTACCCACCCTTCCATCCACGTTCCCCCGCATCCTTTACATCTAAATGATTTATCAAAACCGGTGACTGCCACCTCACCTAAATCCTGCCCGCAATCCGGACACTTCATACCATAAATATACAACAAATTAAGTAACTTTCCCTAGTACCAAATTATACTTTCTAATTAACCTGACCTATTTTGACCTGTCGCACGTCTTGTCCAAATGCCAGCCATAGCTTTTCCCCCAAACTCACTCCGTCAATTACTACCACCTGCCAATCTCCCGAAGCCATCACTGAAGCCGCTTGCCACTCCAAGTCCCGCTCTCGTTTATACGACACTACTCCGACCGGCTCGGCCGATCTGAATCTGACTTCGGCTTTCCCTTCCTGTGAATACAAAACCGACACTCTTCCTACTACTGTTGCCGCCCGAGTTCCGATGCCTAGTCTCTGACCAATTCCAGCAACTGCTCCCACCAGTCCGACAGTCAGCACCACGGTTAATACCACCGGCAACACAAACCCGATCCACGAACTTCTTTTTTTCCACCGTTGCTGATATTCATTTTTTACTTTAAAAGCTTCTGCCAAATCAAATACGCTGTTTCCCGGAAGCCACCTGTTTTTACATTTCTCGCATTTGTATATCGCCACTCCCACCGGCAACTCTTCGCTCTCTTCCCGCACCATTTTTTCTCCGTCTGTCGGACAGGCATATTTATGATCTCCCGTTTCCGGTTTTGAATCTATCCGGTCAATCCCCAACTCTCCTTTTTCCGCCAGCTTGTTTATTACCCATCCGGCCACCTGAATTCCACCGCAATTGCCGCACCGCCACGACTCATCCACCCCGGTTATTGATATCTTGGTTAGTTCTCCCTGACAATCCACACACTTCATTACACATAAATCATAATTCATATCGTCTCAATGGTAAATCACCATCTCCGTATTTAGTATAATCACCCCTGATGTCATCAAACCATCCGGCCATCCCCATGCTCGCCCAACTCAAGACTCATATTTGGAACGAAGTTCAACCATATTTAAAAGACCCCAGCTACCCAGCCCAGTTTATGGTTCCTGCCAAATATCAACCTGAGGCCGACTTTCATTGGACCATGTCCAGCGATTACCCCAAACGTCAGGGAAAATACATTAGAGGCAGCCTGGTAGTTCTCATCGCCGAAGCGATGGGGGTCCCCGCCGAAAAAGCATACAAAACCGCTGCCGCCATGCAAATTTCTGAGGATTGGATTCTCATTCATGACGACTTCGAAGATAACTCTCCCACCCGCAGGGGCCAACCTGCCCTACATCATATCTACGGGGATAAGTTAGCAGTAAACGCAGGCGATGCTCTACACGCTTTAATGTGGAAAATCCTTGTGGACAACCAAACCTTACTCGGTGAGTCACTCACCATTCGCTTAATCGACGAGTTCTACACCATGATAGCCCACACCGCCCTGGGTCAAACCGTAGAAATGAAATGGACCCAGGACAATCGTGTCACCGACGATTCCGACTGGTATTTTATCGCTGATTCAAAAACTGGATACTATAGTTTGGCCGGACCGATGCGTTTTGGAGGCATCATTGGTAACGCTTCCGAAACCCAGCTTAAGCTATTAACTGACCTGGGTTTAAATCTGGGACGCTGCTTCCAGCTAGTAGACGATACCTTGGACCTAACCGGAAATTTTGCAGGGTTAAAGAGCCATTCCGGTGACGATATATACGAAGGCAAACGCACTATTCCCTTGGGCCATCTTCTGCGCACCGCTTCTAAATCAGACTCAGACAAAATTATTTCAATCTTAGCCAAACCCAGAGAGCAAAAAACCTCATCGGAAGTCACCTGGATTCTCGATCAAATGCACCAACACGGTAGTATCACCTATGCCCAAAACCTCGCCACCCAGTATCGAGACGCAGCGCTCAAAATAATCGACACAAAACTGACCTTTCTCAAACACGAACCCGCTCTGTCAAATCTCAAAACTATCTCCGACTTTATTCTCAATCGCAGCTATTAAGCCACTCTTTCTTTAAGCGCCTGGTAGTATTTCACCATCAATTCCCGGGCCTTGTCCCAGTTCCCCAAACCCACTTCCGTATTAGCCAGGCGCGCCAACCGGGCTGATTTTGAAGCCTGAAAATCGGAAAATCTGAACTTTTCTGCCAACAGTTTTCTTATTGACACTTCATCACCTCGGTTTTGCCACGTGCCCACTTCTATTTTGGCCACCAGTTCCGGTTCCATAGCCAGTCCTACGTTCTTTTTGACTACCTCATACAACCCTTTCAAAGCTTCCCTGGCTTTCTGCCAGTCCTCTTGTTTTCTGTAGACCAGCGCTTTGGCCAAACTCACTCCACCTTCCTTAGCCAGTTCTTTTGATAATCCATATTGCTGTCTCACATATTCGACCACCAAATCAGTAAATCTCTGTCCTTCCCCGATTTGTCTTTGCATGTCGATCTCCAGTTTGGCTACCAATTTAGGATCAAAACCCAAATGCTCCTCTTTGTCATTTCCCCCAAACCGCCTTCGTCTGCAGGAATAATCCAATATTGCCCCCACCAGTTTCTCAGGAGAAAAATCCGGTAGGTGATCCACTTCCCAATACATTTCGGCATATGTCATCTGCCAGGGCAGCAGCCCGCTGGTTCGCTGTTCCCCGCTGGTTCTTATAAATAAGTCAACGTACGGGTACGGTTGATCCCCGGTGTCTAAATACTGTTCAAATCTCTTCTCGTCCAACTGTTCCACCATTTGTTCAAAATTGTCCTCCTTGCTACCGGCTAGAATCATTTTTTTAGTTGCCCTCAGGATTTCATCCCTGCCACCGTAATCAACCGCCAGATTAAAGGTGTGTTCCGAAAATTGTTTGGTTTTTTCCTCCAAATCCCGAATTCCTGCGGCCACATCGGCAGGTATTCTGTCTTTTCTGCCCAGATGAACAAATCGTACTTTCTCAGAAATCAACTCCTTGCCCATTTCCGTTAATGCTCTTCTGAATAAAGAAAAAATCTCTCCCACTTCCATCTCCGGCCTGTCCCAATTTTCCGTGGACCATGCCCACACCGTAAATGTATGTACTCCCATATCCCGGGCCGCCCGAGCCAGCTTTATTACCGCTTCGTAACCGGCCTTGTGCCCTTCCCACGGCTGAAGTCCGCGGGCTCTGGCCCATCTGCGATTGCCGTCCAAAATCAAGGCTATATGGTTAGGCACCTTGGTTCCCTCAGGCAAGCTGATTTTCCCCGCTTTCGTACTCACAGTACTCGTCATTATATATTAGTCGCACTTTTCTCCAAAATCCCGCGCATCACGAAAATCTCCTTGTCCGTCATAAATCTAAAACCCTTAGATATCCGGCCATCAAATATCGCCGTCTGAGACTTCCCGCCCATCACCCTCCCGATATTTTGTATCCGCCCGGGGGTAAACTTCTCCCCGCTTTCCTTCAGGTAAGCCTCCAAAAAACTTTTGATTGCCGGTTCAGCCATTTCTGACCCGAAATTTTGCCCAAAATAATTTTCCTGTGAATCCAGCTTAAACAGCACCAGTAAGTTTTTCATTGTTGCCACCAAGTCCTCGGATTTAACAAGCTTTTCAGACCCAGGCTGTATCGGCACAAAACAACTCGACAAATCGACCAGCGTTCCCACCGCGCTCCAGTTTTGGGCATGAGGAAAATTTGCCGCCAAATTATGTTTGTGCATCCGGCCCAGGTACAGTCCTATTTGGGCCGGCAGCCACTCTCCGGCATATCTTTTGACATCGTCGGGGTTATTCACATCAAATCTGGCCGGCTGGTCCGTCCCGGGAATTATTCCGCTGCCTCTGGCTTCACAGGCCACGTTCACCCAATTCATCACTTTCCCCCAAACCTGGGTAAATTCCTGCTCGTCTTTACAAAAAATCAAATCCGCCACTCTTTCCTGGGTCTGCAAGTCCCGTTCTTCCTGGTAAAACTCTACCTGGTCAATATACCGCCGGCCCTTAATCATTAATTCGGCTTTTTTAGCCCACTTATACCCCAGATAAAACGGCAGGCCCGCAGTTTTTTCAAACCAGTTCCAATTCTTCATCTTCTCATCTATAAATTGATCAGCTCTGAAGACCAAATCCTTTCTGGCCCACTTTCGCCACTCATCAATACTCACCATCTTCTCATACCCCATTCTTACCGAATTCAACTTATGAATTGCCACCGGCCGCTCAGTTGGCAGTCCCAATTCTTCGCGCACTCGCCTTGATGCCGCAAAGACATCGATCTCATCTTGGTCCATCATCCCCTCCACTTCAAAAAACACTCCCCTGTCCGGGTCTTCAATTATCCTGACCTGCGGCATCTTTTCCGCCCCGCTGCCTTTCAGATCTCGGGCTCCGTACACATCGGCCGGACAGTCTCCTCCCCAGACCACTTTTCCGTCAGTAGCCCTCGATCCCACCGACCGGTGCTGCAGTTTAAATACTGTATGGCCCTGATCCTCCCCCTTTTGCTCTCTGATGATCATCACCGGCTTTTGCAGCTCAAACGGTCTACCCGCCTCGTCGGATTGGCCCACCAGCATTGCCTCAATCTTCCTGGTCTGCACTCTTTTTGGCCACCGCTCACTGCCCGAATCTTCACCCATATTGTCTTAATTTAATAAGCCAGGGCAAACACCCATTTATTCCTGGCCTCTTTACCGCACTTAACACATTTCCCCTGGCTAAATTTTGCATCTTCGGGCAAACATCTTACTGTGGCCTTGGTTTCTTCTTTTATTTTAGCCTCACATTCTGCATCTTCACACCAGTACGCTTTTAAAAATCCTCTCTTTTCTTCCATTATCTTTTTGAACTCCTCATAGTTACCGGTTTCTCTGGTATTCTCAGTTAAAAATTTCTCCTGTTTGGCCAGCAAATCGCTCTGGATTGTCACCAACAACTCTTTAACCGTCGGCCCAAGCTTGGCGTGGGAAATAACCTGTTTTTCTCCGGTATCTCTGCGCACCACCGTCAGCTCGCCATTTTCCAATTCTCTTTTTCCCAGTTCAATCCGCACCGGAACTCCCTTTAGTTCCCATTTGTTTATTCTGAAACCGATGCTTTCATCCTCTCGGTCATCTACTTTGACCCTAACTCCCATATCCGTTAGTTGTTTAGCCATTTCCCGGCTCTTTTCCACCAATTTGGTATCGCTGGTCACCGGCAAAATCACCGTTTGAATTGGGGCTAGTCTGGGAGGAATTACCAACCCGGCGTCGTCACCATGAGCCATTAGAAGTCCTCCCACAGACCGGGTAGAAAAACCCCAACTTGTCTGCCAGGCATATTGGAGCTTGCCCTCCTTGTCCTGGAACTTAATCTCAAATACTTTAGAAAAATTCTGCCCCAGATCATGCGAGGTACAGCTTTGCAAAGCTTTACCCTCAGGCATCAGCGACTCATAAGTTAGCGTGGCAACTGCCCCAGCAAACTTTTCCTTCTCTGACTTTCTGCCTACCAATCCCGGCAAGGCAAATAACTCTCTGTAAATCTTGGCATACATACCCATCGCCCAACTCTGCATTTCCAAAGCTTCTTTGTGAGTTGCGTGGGCCGTATGCCCTTCCTGCCACAAAAATTCACTGGTTCGTAGAAATAAATAGGTCCGCTTTTCCCACCGTACCACATTATTCCACTGGTTAATAAGAATTGGTAAGTCCCGCCACGAATGCACCCATTTAGAATAAGCGTCATACATTATCGTTTCCGATGTTGGTCTGACGATCAATTTCTCCGTTAATTCCTCTCCACCACCGATTGTGACTACAGCTAGCTCCGGAGCAAATCCTTCCACATGCTGCTTTTCCTTTTTCAAAAACGATTCCGGAATAAACAAGGGAAAGTATGCATTTTCTACTCCCGCTTCTTTAATTTCCTTATCCATTGCCTCGGTTAATAGCTCCCAAATCCGGTAGCCGTACGGTCTGAAAATCATCGTTCCCTTAGCCGGGCCGTAATCAGCCAGCTCAGCCAGTTGCACCACTCGGTTATACCAATCCGATAAACTTTCGGATTTTTTCGGCAATTGTTTCTTTTCAAACGCCATATCCCAATTCTACCTCACTTTATTAGCTTCTGCTTGGATTTTTTTCACTTTCTCAAGCGTATATACAACCCATTCACCCATCTTCCACCTCTCCAAGTCCTGGATCCAGCTGTATCTAATTCGATCGGTATGCCTTTATTAATGGTCACTGAGTTCTCTGAACAAGCAATGGCTAGCTGCATTTCCTCGTAAATTATTGTTGCCACTTCACCATCTCTTATCGTAAACTCTCCTGTCTGCAGATCGGGTTGTCCATCCCTTTCAACTCCAAACACCTTCCGCCCCAACTTGGGTTGCATTGGATCAATATATGGAGCGCGAATTTCAGCTTCTGACACCGCCCCAATTTTACCATATCACGCTTATTTTTCTTGTTTTGTGCTATAATCTTTCCACAATTGATAACGCAATGAAGCAGTGTCAGTAGAGTTTCTAGAGATGACACCAGACATCCTGCGGTTGATGAAAGCAGGACGCATCTAGAAAGTCGAATTACCCTGTAGAGCGGCCCTGATGAAAATTGGGGACGGGAAAAGCCCGAGACAGCTTACAGAATGTGTCGGTAACGGAGCATTCGATGAGGCCAAAAGCCATTTAATCGATCCCCAACCGGGGATTTTTTTATTGGCTTTGGTAAATCAAGGTGGTACCACGAGTCAAAAACCCTCGTCCTTGAATAAGGAATGAGGGTTTTATGTTTAAAGAAGATAACCACCTGACTATCATTACCGGCCAGCCAGCCAACGGTAAAACTACCGTCGGGCGGCTGTTGCAGGAGTCTTTCGGCTTCGTTTGTATCGAAGGCGACGACTTTATTACCCCCATCGGCAAAACCCGGCTTAACAATGGCTCCTGGAATGACACCGACAGAAAAGTTTACCTCTCCCGCATGGCAGCCAGCGCCGTAGAAATCAAACAGGATAATCCGGATGTCGTAGTCGTAGATTGCCTCACCACCAGGTGGATGCGGGAGTTTCTCGTTACTCAAATCCATGCCATCAACCATTCTCTGGCCGTAGGCTTTATCCTCATCGACAGACAACTCACTTCTGAAAACATCACCCAGATAGCCGCTCTTAGAAGAGCCCAGGGCCACGCTTTGGATGTGGATGCTCTGGTCAGATTCAGACAAGCTTTCGAACCCTGGGACCCCAAACTTCCTTGCGTCAGCTTCACTAATCCCGGAGACGGAAACATTCACCAGCTCCTCATGTTAGCCCAAATTGCCATCACAAAACTATGGTCTCCTTAGCCGCATTTACCACCCCGGGGCTGGTTAAAACCGTAAACGAAGATGCGTTAGGTATTCGTTTTTCCCCTAACGAAATAACGGTCTGCATTTGTGACGGTCATTGGGGCCAGCTGGCTGCCCAGTTTGCCTGCCAGACTTTTCTCAACCGGCCGTTTCCTTCAGACAAAAACCGGGCCATAAAAATTTTAGACTCCATCCAAACCCGGCTTTTTCGCCTGCAGGACAGTCCCAAACCGCCGGAGACCAGTGTTTTAGCTGTCAAAATTAACCTGGGGTTTAACACTCTTCACTTCGTCAGTTACGGAGACTGCCGCCTGATGATCTCCCGAGACCACCACCCCATTTTCAACCTGCCCACTTGTCCCACTTGGCTGGGAGCCTTGTCATTTAAAAACTTAAGGCATCGAATTCCCGTCAGTCAGGCTACTCAGTTTGGATCTGTTACACTTAAAAAAACAGATCGGGTACTTCTCTTCACCGATGGTGTAGATGAATGTGTCTATGAAACCCCCACCATCTCCAATTCCTGGTTAGCCAGCCACACCCCAGATCAAATCTTAAATCGGATTTGTCGTCACGGTGCCCAAGACAACGCCACCTTTGTTAATTTACAGGTGCTAAAATAAGTTTATGGACACCATCTCCGATTTTCTTACCCGTAACGTCAATAATATTATCCCCGGAAAGTCGGAGTTGGAAAACGCACTTCGTGGCAGCAGAAAAATCAAAGCTTACCTAGGGATAGATCCCACCTCGACCAACATTCACCTGGGCCATGCCGTACCCCTAAGAAAACTCCAATCCCTTCTGGACCTGGGTCACCAGGTAGTATTTTTAATCGGGGACTTTACCACCTTAGTAGGTGACAATTCTGACAAGGAGTCCGAGCGACCCATCTTAACCGAGGAACAAATAGCCTCAAACTTCGCCACTTACCAAGCTCAAGCCTCAAAATTTCTGGATTTTAGCCGGGTTGAAGTCGTTCATAATTCCTCCTGGCTTAAAAATTTAACCTTTGGCCAGGTAGTCAAGCTTTGCCAAGCATTTACTCTTAACGATTACATTGGCCGGGAGATTATGAAGAAGAAATTAAATAGCGGAACCAGTATCCGCCTAGACGAACTGTTATATCCCATCATGCAAGGCTATGACAGCTATTATTTGGATGCCGATCTGCAAATTGGCGGCCCGGATCAAACCTTCAACATGCAAGCCGGCAGGACCTTGCAAAAAAAACTCAGGAATAAAGATGCCTTTGTTATGTCAGTCGACTATCTGCCGGGCACAGACGGCCGCAAAATGAGCAAAAGTTGGGGTAATGCCGTCTGGCTAACTGACAGCCCCAACGACGTCTTTGGCAAGGTCATGTCCATCAATGATGATTTAATTATCCCGTATTTCAAATTCGGCACCAATCTCACCATAGAAAAAATTACCGACTATGATCTGGCCCTTAAATCAGGCGAAAACCCCATGGATATTAAAAAGGATCTGGCTTTGCAAATCACTTCCGAATTACATTCCCGCCAGGATGCCTTCTCAGCCAAAACCTATTTTGAAGCTACCATCCAAAATAAAGAAACCCCCGCTGACATTCCCGACTATGTTCTCACCGGCAAAGACGATCTTAAGGTTCTCACCATCTTAGTCGAGCGCAAACTAGCTAGCAGCTCCTCCGAAGCTCGTCGCTTAATAACTCAGGGCGGAGTTAAACTAGATGGTCAAACCATATCAGACTATAAATCAGAAGTTCATCCGGGCGTCCTTTCTGTCGGCTCGCGCAAATTCCTCCGCCTCATTGCTTAGAATTCCACCACCTTAAGCTTTCCGATCTGCAAACACTTTCCAAGCAAACACCGGAAAGGCGTTCCATGCCCTCCTCAAATGTTTCGGATCCTTAGTCACTCGCCACAACCATTTCAGCCCCATTTTTTCCACCCACAAAGGCGCCGGAGTTACCCATTTTCCTCGCCCTGATAATTCATCAAAACTACTGCCAACTCCCATCACCACCCGGGCGTTTATCTTTGATAAATTTTGCCAAATCCATTTCTCCTGCTTAAACCGCCCAAACGCTACCAGCAAAATATCCGGTTTAAAATTGTTCACTTTTTTAACCAGTTTCTCATTATCACTATAAGATAAATCACTCAATCTTATCGGCCCCGGATCACTTTCGAGCTTACCGGAATCGACCAATCCGGCTAAATAGTCTGAACCTTTAATTTTAAATTTGAGTTTTGTCAGAGTATCCTTATCGCTTCCCAACAAAAAAACTCTCCATTTCTTTTCTCCTGCCAATTCCAGTATCTTCTCAACCAACCTTACCCCCACCACAGTCCTACCGCTTAGCTCGCCCTTAAGTATTCTCAATCCCACCCTAAGTCCAGCCCCCAAATCCCTCCACCATACCCCCAGTCGTTGGTCCTGGTAATCCATCGCCGCCACCACACTTACCCCGTCTGGCACCACCAGGTCAGCCTCAAACAGAGCATTTTTAAACCCTAAATCCTTTTGGGCTTCCAAAAAAAACTCCGAATAAGCCGTTACTATAAAAAAGGGCTTCTTAAAGGCTTTTTTAGTGCATTGAGCCTCAATTTTTGTTAGCACTGTATCCGTCGAAGTGCCAGAAACTGGTACTCCCAAAATAGTGTGGATTTTAAGACCCGTTTTTGCCGATTTAGCTTCGACTCTATCACCCATATTTCCATTATACATCGATTTTGCCTCCCTCTAGACATAAAAAATATAGCTCCCCAAAAGAGGTCAAATATACTACAAGTCTCAACAATATTAGCATCTTAAAATAGACAGTTTTAATTTGTACACAATTTTTCTAGCTTCATTTAGCTTCATTATTCACATCTTATCCCCAAACCTGTAGTTTAAAAACTCGTTAACAATCTATAAGTCTCAATTGCCGCCTTGTCCCACCCAAACCCTTGACTCTGCATTCCTCCCCTTCTAGTCATTTCCCGCAGCAAAGTCGGATTTTTAACCGCTAGCTCCAGTAAGTCGGCCATGCCGTCAACGTCTTCCGGATCAAACAACCCCCCTGCAAAGTCTCCCAACACCCGATATTCAAAATCCGCAGTCTTGACCCCCGGAGTTACGGTCCGGGTAGCATTTGGCATTCGAAGTATCTCACTCAGTGCCCCACCCCGGGAACTTACCACCGGTACCCCCGCTGCCATGGCTTCTAATACCGGCAGTCCGAACCCCTCGGTTATCGAAGGTTGGACATATGCCAAAGCGTTACTCAGTAGTATCTCTCGGGTGGAGTTGTCTACATAATCAGTAATCACCACCCGGTCTTGTATCTGATTTTTTTGTGGTGCAGATACCACTTCACTATAGGACCATCCCAATTTTCCGCAAATCACTAGTTTCAAATCAGTTTTTTTAAGTCGATGTATCAGTTTAGAAAAGGCCTCAATCAGTCGCACCAGATTTTTCCTCGGTTGCACTGTTCCCACAAACAGTAAATACTGTTTACTTTTTATTTTATATTTATGAAAGATTTTTGCTGTATCACGAGCCCCCAAACTCTGTCCCCCGTCTTGTACTTCAAACCCCTCTAAAATGGTCGTAATTTTGTTTGGATCGGCCCGCATTCGCTCTATAAGTTGCTTTTTGGTAAATTCGGAGACCGCAATGATCTTGTCAGCCTGGCCCAGGGCGTACTTCGTGCTCAGTGGCAAATACCATCGTTGTAGTCTATTTTCGTATGCCGGCAACCACTCATATTCAATCCCATGAATGGTCACTACCGTATTTAGCTTCGGATTACGTAAAACAGGTAGGGTATGAGCTGGCACCCAAAGCACGTCCAATCTGTCAACCCAGGTTCGCCAGGCAAGTCCCAACTGAGTCCATAGGTATTTTAAAGGAATTACTTTAACCTTAACCTGTGACATCCGTTTAAAATCAGCCTCGGCAATAGATTGCATCTGACCGGGTTTCACATACAAAACCCAAGTGTGATTTCTAGCTTCAGGCAGCCTCAAAATTCTGGTGATCACCTCACAAGCGTATCTTTCAGTTCCGGTCGGGTTCTTCACAAATGCCCGCGATGCATCGATACCTATTCTCATTTCACCCACCATTTTACCCCATCTGAAACCACTTCGATTGTTCCCATGAGATCAGTTCGTAAAATCCTTGCTCCGGAAGCCTCAATGGCTTGTAGAGCCTCAGCTGTCGGATGGCCGAATCGATTATCCTTGCCCACCGACACCACCGCCAGAGCCGGCTTGACCGCCTGCCACCACCCAGGTTCTAAATCAGTCTTACTCCCATGATGAGGCACCTTCACAACCTCAACTCCTTCCATTGCCGGGTAATTCTTGGTCGATGCGTCGGCAGTCAGTAGTGCATCAAACTCTCTCCAGCTTACCAGGCTCACAATCGCCAATTCGTTTTTGTCAGACTCAGTACTAGTTCCCAGCACCCGGTTTTCCGGCGACAATACTTTCACCTTCAGTTCTCCCAAACTTATCTCGTCTCCCTGCCTTAGCATCCGTTCAATATGAGTCACATTATAACTTTCAATAACATATTTCATTCCCCCGGCATGATCAGACTGATCGTGAGAGATCACCATTACTTCCAGATTCTTATCATAAAATGGCATCTTCTCACTCAAACAATCCAGTATTCGTTTGCCTGGACCTGTATCAATCAATATCTGTCTGGTTCCTTTCAATATCAGTATCGCATCGCCTTGTCCCACGTCACAAAACACCACATGTAAATTGTCGTCAGGGATCACCAGCACAGCCATCCACACCGTTATGGCCGCCAATCCCAACCAAATTAGCCCCTTCACCAGATTATCTTACCTGAAACTGCGCTCATTGTTTCTTTTTCTTCATCAGTAGCCACCAACTGGTGCCCACCAGCGCATAATAAACCCCCACCCATCCCCACCCCAAGTTGCCCACCTGCCATCCAGACCCTGGCCAACCCGCTCCCCAAGTCACAATTAATAATACATATGAAGCCAGTGGCCACATTACCATTGCTCCCAATTGACCAATCGGATCCCAAATCAAACCGCCCACCAATACTACCGCCCCCATTTCCATTAATAGTGGAATCGTCCACAACGCCAACATATTAACCGCCGGTGACCAAACACCCATTTGACCAAAGTAATGTAAAATTAGTGGGGCGGTTAAAAGTTGAGCCGCCAGTGTCGTCTGCAAATTTCCCAACCACTCTTCAGCTATTCCCCGGTGCTGACGTTCTAGACTTATAGTTATAATTTCTGGTTGACCGGTAAACATTATAAGTCCCGCCGTTGCCGCCACTGAAAGTTGCCACCCCACGTCATACCACCAATCCGGCCTAACTAGTAACATAATCAGCCCCGTCCAAATCAGTAACCATCCGCCGTCTGATTTTCTTCCCCAATACAGTCCGGCCAAGGATATACTAGCCATTATTGCCGCTCGAATCACCGGAGTCGACATTCCGGCTAGTAAAGCATACAAACATATACTTAAGATACCAAACCAGATCGCCAGACGTCGATTCAACCACCTCTGCCACCAGCTCATCACCCAACCTGCCACCACCACCACGTTGTAACCTGACGCGGCCACCACATGCATCAGCCCGGTTTTCCTAAACGCCTCAGCCATCTCGACAGATAGTTGCCCGCTTCCTCCAAGCAGTATCCCGCTTATTAGAGCCCCGACATCGCCAACAAACCACCTGCTGATCTTTTTATCAATCAACATTCGGGCTTCATTAAGGCCAGAAAACCACCTACCAACACCCGGAACTATAATCAGACTGCGATGCTGTGACACTATTTCAACTTGCGAGTTCCTTATCAGTTTAGCCTTTATGTTGCCAACCGCCTTGATCCTGTCGCCAGCTGTCACGCTCTCACCGGTTTCTAGCTTCCACCACATTCCCAACATCTTGACCCAGCCTCCGGACCTTACCTCCCAAACCACAGTGTTTAGCTTCACTTCATCCCCCACTTCAATTCTTTCTGATATCAAGCTATGCCCGGCCACTCTGATTATCACCATCAATCCCACCAGTCCCAAAATCAAAAATCTCATGTCTAAAGTGATATCAAAGGTTTTATCTGTTCAAAAACTTTTTTTCCCACAATTTTCTTTTCAGTCAGTTCCTCCAATTTTCCAAACGGCCTTCCGCCAATTATTTTCCCCGCCGTGACCGGCCCCACCCCGGGTAACTTTTCCAACTGGTCAACAGATCCCGAATTTATACTAATTATATTCGATACACTAGTTACATTAGCCTCAGTTACACTATTTTCTCCTATTCGTGGAATATATAATTTATACCCATCAGTTAATACCTGAGCCTTATTTATACTCCGTTCCACCCATTTTACATCCGCATCTGCAGCCAAGCCTTCGGCAATATTTAACGCATCCGATATTCTGCTTCCTTCTTTTAGCTCATAAACTCCCGGACGTAACACTGCTCCCTCAACGTCTATTACCAACAGCTTCTGTGAAGTACCCGGATTCGACTCAACACTTGCTCCTTTAATTACTTCAATCTCAGGTTCATTTTCAGTCTTCCACACAAACACCCCTGCTCCTAACAGCACCAGTCCCACCAGCAAACCTATTACTGGCCATTTTCCTTCTGCGTTCACTCCACAATAAAGCTTACTACTTTCCCTGGGACAAATACCACTCTGTATTTTTTACCGTCAAGATACTTTTTAACATTCTCTTGTTCCAAGGCTAATTTTTCAATTTCTGTCCTCTCTGCTGACGCCTTAGTGGTTATTTTTGCTCTTACCCTTCCGTCTACTTGTACCACCATGGTCACTTCTTGATCTCTCTCAAACTCAACCTCATATTTTGGCCACGACTGAGTATGAACAGAGCTAAATTTATCACTCGGACCTCTTAAGCGCTGATACAACTCTTCTGATATAAACGGAGCCATGGGCGCCAGCAGCAACACAAATTTCTCTATCTCAGCCTTGCCCAGTTCTGATTTGTGATCGGTCCACCAATTTAAGAACTCCATCATGGCTGCGACAGCCGTGTTAAATTTCATTCCCTCCAGATCATTCTCGATTTTTTTATTCAGCGCGTGTAACCTTCTCACAGCTTCTCCGCTGGACTGTGTAACCATATTGGTTTCCTGTGAAGTAATTAGGGTCCAAACTCTTTTCATGAACCTAAATACACCCTCTACACTCTCCCAACTCCAAGCGACCGACTGCTCAAATGGCCCAATAAACATTTCGTACATTCTTAAAGTGTCTGCCCCGTATTTGCTCACTACTTCATCCGGATTTATTACGTTTCCCTTTGATTTACTCATCTTCTTTCCATCCGGTCCCAATACCACTCCATGAGAAGTTCTTCTGGCATATGGCTCCGCAGTGGGCACAATTCCCAAGTCATACAGAAACTTGTGCCAGAATCGGCTATACAACAAATGCAGTGTCGTATGCTCCATTCCGCCGTTATACCAGTCCACGGGCAACCAATAAGCTAATTTTTCCTTATCACCCAGAACCTTATTATTTAAAGGATCGCAGTATCTCAAAAAGTACCAACTGGATCCTGCCCAGTTAGGCATGGTATCGGTCTCCCTGGTAGCCTTGCCTCCACACGCCGGACAAGTTGTATTGACCCACTCAGAAATTGTCGCCAGAGGCGACTGACCCGTCCCTGACGGCTGATATTTTTCAACCTGAGGCAACTTTACCGGTAGTTGCTCTTCAGGCACCGGCACCCACCCACATTTGCTGCAATGCACCATCGGAATAGGCTCTCCCCAATAATGCTGCCTTGAAAATATCCAATCCCTCAGGTGGTACGAACTGGCTCGCTTTCCTAAGCCCTTCTCTTCCATATAATCCATCACCCTAACCGTAGCCTCATGAATATTCAGGCCGTCCAGAAAACCTGAATTAACCATTATTCCTTCCTCCTCCTGCACTTGCTCAATTTTGGTAATTTCAGTCGTGTCTCCATCATTACCTACCACTACCCGCCTAATCGGAAGTTTCATGGCCTGAGCGAACTCGAAATCCCGCACATCGTGGCCGGGAACTCCCACCACAGCTCCGGTACCAAATCCGGACAATACAAAATCTGACACATAAATTGGCATCTGGTCACCGGTTAAATCGTTTATGGCGTACAGCCCCAAAAACACGCCAGTTTTTTTCTTCCCCTCCATTTGACGCTCCCGTTCCGACTTGTCCAATGCCGTTTTAACATAGTTTCTCACCTTCACACTCGTCTTGGCCACCTGGGCAACTAGATCGTGCTCAGGCGCCAGTACCACAAACGTCGCCCCGAAGTTTGTATCTGGCCTGGTGGTAAACACCTCAATTTCTTGATTTTTGAACCTTGCTCCCTGAACTTTATACCTGATATTAATTCCAGCCTTTTTGCCAATCCAGTTAATCTGCTGAGCCGCAATATCCTCACGGAAATTCACTGTATTCAAATCCTCCAGCAGCCTGTCTGCGTATGCCGTTATTCGCAGCAGCCATTGTGCCTGCTTTCTTCTCTCGGTTTCAGCTCCGCATCTCTCACATTTTCCATCCACAACTTCTTCGTTTGCCAGGTTAGTTTTGCATGACGGACACCAATTGACCGTAATCTCTTCCTTGTATGCTAAACCTTTTTCAAACAATTTTATGAATATCCACTGTGTCCATCTATAATAATCTGGATCAGTCGTATTTACCTCTCTCGTCCAATCAAACGATAAACCCCAAGCCATTGCCTGTTTTTTGGCATGATCAATGTTTTGCTTCGTGGTCACTGATGGATGCACGCCTGTTTTGATCGCGTAATTCTCAGCCGGCAGGCCAAAAGCATCCCAACCCATCGGATACAATACGTTCATTCCCTTCATTCTTCGCAACCTAGCTACAGCATCCAGGCACGAATAACTCCGGGCATGTCCCACATGCAACCTGTCACCAGAAGGGTAAGGAAACTCTATCAATACATAACTCTTAGGTTTTTGTGAATCTTCGGTAACTTCATACAATTTTTCCTTACTCCACTTCTCAACCCATTTCCCCTCAATCTCACTCGGAGTGTATTTAGCCTCGATTACATTACTTATTGTTGTCATAAGCACCTCTATAGACATTATAATTTACCTTAAGTGAAACTTCCATCAGTCAAAATACGGGTGCTAAATACACCCGAAGTCAAAAAAAATATATTTGCTAATACACTATCCTATATTTAGAAAAATGACCAATTTGCCAAATCAAAATAAATTTTGCTATTTTCAATCAATTCGCAGAACATCAGTAAATAAGTTCTATAATTTTTTCTGGCAAACTAATCATGTCATTTGCCAACGCATAAAAAGCAATATCCTTTAGTATTATCGTACTGTGTCGAAAATAGTGCAATTTAATGCTTTGAAAACCATTAAATTCGGTAAAGTAACTGTTTTTACTTCATATTTTTTGAATATTTTTCACTACGATACATTTTCAAATATCCTCTTGTATTTTTAGTGTAAGAAGCTATGATTAGCTTGTGTAACGAAGCTAAATATGGACTACTCGCAATATTACATTCAGGAGTTCAAAAAATACATTGTTCTCCAAACCACGTCCGTTAACACCATAAAAAATTATTTATCAGATCTGCGATTATTTTTCGCTTACATCACCCAGCATCATCATTTACCAATTGCCCCCAATACCCTTCCTCAATTAATTGCCCCCGAATTTATAACCCAGTACGAAAACTTTTTGTTGCAAAACACCCCCACCGCCACCGCCAAACGACGGGTCTCGTCACTTAAGAAATTTTTCGATTATTGCGCCACTCAAAATATCTTTCCCCCACCACCAGTTGCGCCGCCTGAAATAACCACCCCCCTCCCAACAGTCGCTCCACCCCCTTATTACCCCGCTCCACCTCCATACCAACAAAGTCCGCCCCCTCAATTTATCCCCCATGAAGTTGTACCAACGCCGGTTCAAACTCCTGAAAAACATGAGCCGAGTCCCTGGCCATCTCAACCCTATAGTCAACCGGTTTCTCCCTACATCTCCACCCCCACTCCACCCCAATCACAACCAATTCCCGTTTCGGTCACCCCACCTAGTTATTCCAACCCACATCCGATTCCATCCGTGGAAATTCAAAACCCCCAACCGGATCAGCCCTCTTCAACCGCTAATCTTGTCCACCTCCTGGAAGATCTCGACACTGACACCCCGACTCAAACCACTCATTTCCCAACCTCCACTAACCCATCCAGATCCTCTTATTCACCCCCTCGTCCCTCATTTATGATCATTGCGCTCATTTCTTTGATTTCTCTAATCTGTGGTTTTTGCCTTTCCCTGGTGGTGTCTCTCTACATTTTGAAGTAATACATCAATATATATCACTTTGCTCAACTTCAATAACTCACCGCTTCATTCCAATATCAGATCTGCGATTTCTTGTAAATCTTGTTCTCCGCCCTCTTCAACAAACTGTCGATACCCCTTCTCCGGCATCAAACGTCCCATTTCTTCTAACACCACTTCAGTATTCAACCAATCCTCCTTTTTACCTCCCAGGTAATATTGATAGCTCGAATATGGATAGTACTCTGGCGTACTCGCTGCAACCGTCTCTACTGGTCCAAAGCGCTTTACTACCCGGGGAGCCGGGTTGAGATGAATGTAGCGAGACAGCGCTAACAGTTTTGAATCAGTCGGAACCAAGACCGCCTTATATACACTTTCAAACAAGACCCCCTGCCTTTTGTATTTCTTGTTAAACCACATTACGTAATAAGTTAGCAGTCGTCTGGTTAGTTTGGTAATTCCATCAATGCTCTCCTGCTTTGCTATTAGATGAAAGTGATCAGGTAGTAAACAATATGCCAGCAGTTTCAGGTCGTTATGCAAATTCATTTCCTGCTTGTGCCTCCTAATATATGGCCGTTCCTTATCAAATCTGGACGTTTCCTCTTCGGTTGGATTATGCAAATACCTCTTAAGTAAGCTCACAAACACTAGGTAGTCCTCATCTGACCTAAACACCTCCCGTCCCTCAATTCCCCTACTATATATATGGTACACTCCACCAACTTGATAAACTTTGACCCTATTTTTGACCGGCATATCCCTAGACTAGCATGGTCAGACCTATTGCGCAATAGGTCTGACCCAAGCCAATTAGGTCCTTGACGTTGGCCTTTTAAATCATTACATTAGAATTCATATTATGAAATCTTCAATGCTACAAAAAATTGGCTTTGCGATACTAATCGGCACTACCTTCATTCTTCCTTTGTTCTTCCTGCCTATAACCTCCGAGTTCTATGAATACAACAAGCAGTACCTGTTGATTATCTCCTCCACTGTTTTACTGCTTATTTGGGCCGTCTCTTCAGTATTAGAACGTAAGGTCAGAATTATTAGAAATCCCTTCACTCTACCGCTTTTGGCCATAGTTGCTTCCTGGATTGTCTCTACCATCGCCCAAACCCCCAATCGCACGGAAGCACTCATTGACCCAGGAAACACCGGTACCATTGTCGCTTTATGTATCTATTTCTTCTCCTCAGTTGATTTAGTTCGCACCAAAAAACAATTGGATCTATTACTAAACACCACCCTGGCCTCATTCTCGCTTCTCTCTGTTCTCACCATCCTTTGGAATACCGGACTTATGGGCAAAATCTTGCCTTGGGCAGCCTTTCAGAACCCACTATGGTCTCCCTCGGCCAATCCGTTGTCTACCTTTACCTTACTCATCGTCTTACTACCTTTGTTGGCAGTCTTCATTGTCAAACAAAAAGAAAACTCATCTAAAACCCTCGGCCTCTCAATTGCTGCTCTTCTGTTCATTGTGGCTTCAGGCATGATCGCATATCGCGTATTCAGAATCCCGGCCAACCGCCCAATCTTCCTTCCCCAATCAACCAGCTGGAGTATCGCCATGGAATCACTAAAAATCTCCCCTCTGTTGGGAACTGGCCCTGGCACATATCTGATGGACTTCACCCGCTTCAGACCAGTAAGCTACAACTTGACTCAAAACTGGGCTGTCAGATTCACTAGCAGCAGCAATTTCTATCTTCAAACACTGGCAACTGTCGGGCTTCTGGGACTGTTGGCCATTTCCTTCCTGGTGATTAAAGTTGCATCTCTTCTGGCTAAAGTCGCCAAATCCTCCTCTGAATCAGCTCTCCACATCCCTGCTCTGTCCAGCTTAATCTCGGCCCTACTAATCTTAGTCTCCATGTTCTTCCTGCCTCCAACTATAACTGCCTACTTCCTGCTCTTTACACTCATGATTGTAACCGTCGCCGCTCTAAAGCTTACCGGATCCTCGATGGTCCACGAAGCCAACATCGATATCGTTGCCGCCTCCGAGTCCGGAGTCCGCACCCCCATCCTTCCTTGGGTATTTTTAGTACTCAGCTTGGCATTGGCCATTCCCGGTTCAATAGTTTTTGCTAAGGCATACTACGCCGAGATCCTCTTCCAGAAAGCACTGACTGCTGCCGCCCAAAACCAGGGTAAAAACACCTACGATCTTATTTACGCCGCAATCCGCGCCAACAATCTTAAAGATTCATATCGGGTGGCCGCTTCCCAAACCAACCTTCTACTGGCCAACTCTGCTGCTTCCAAAAAAGACCTGACGGCTGAAGAGAGAAATACCATCACCCAATTGGTTCAACAGGCCATCCGTGAAGCTAAAAATGCCGTCACCCTGAATCCTACCAAAGTCACTAACGTCGAAAATCTGGCCGGCATTTATCAAAACCTGCTTAACTTCGCCCAAGGTGCCGATGAGTGGTCAGTGGCCTCATATCGCCAGGCTGTTCTCTTAGATCCTACTAATCCCAACCTTCGAATCTCCTTAGGTGGCATCTTCTACGCCCGCAAGAACTATGATGAGGCCATTAGACTCTTCCAGCAAGCAGCCGACCTCAAACCCAACTACGCCAATGCCTACTACAATATGTCAGCTGCCTACAAAGAGAAAAAGGATTATCAGAATGCCTACTTAGCCATGCAAAATGTGGTTAACTTAATCGACAAGACCACCCCGGACTTCCTAAAAGCTCAGGGCGAGCTGGAAGACCTGTCCAAACTAATCGGAGCCCAAACAGCCGTCCCTTCCCAGCCAGTCAAATCAGAGTTGGAAGCCCCCAAAGCCCTTCCTTCCCCTAAAGTAAACCCACCCTTGAATCTTCCCTCTGATCTAGGTCCGCAGGTTACCACCACCCCAGCGCCTCAAGCTTCCCCTGCTCCGACAGCTGTCCCGGCTCCATAAACTCACACACGCTAAAATCTCTCAGCCAACCTAGATTAACTCAAACTCTGGTAAAATTGCTTCAGTTAGGGCTCATAGGTAAGTGGTATACCGGGTCGTTCGCATCGACCTGTCGCCGGTTCGATTCCGGCTGAGTCCACCATTTCCTACTTCAACAGCCACTTCAACGCTTCAACTACTATTTTGACTTTTGATCTTCTCATCCCTATTCTCTTTTGTGGACCCGAGGGGAATTGAACCCCTTTCTAGTCTATGCCATAGACTCATCCTACCGGTGAACGACGGGCCCGCAAGTATTCTATTTTACCAAACAATTTCCCGTTTGATAATCCAAACAAATATAAGTTATTAGTGTATAACTCCCATGGTATTTTTCAAGGTTCCCTTACTAGAACCGCTCTTAATTTAACCTTCAAATCGCCCTACACGCCCCCATTTTCTTCAAATATTTTAAAAAACGTTCTCAAACTCTCCATTTACCTTACTTCAGATAATTTAGTGGGTTTTGGAACACACCGTTCTTTCTGATCTCAAAGTGCAAATGTGGTCCCGTCGATCGTCCTGTAGAACCCTCAAGTCCGATCTGCTGACCTCTAGATACTGCCTGACCTACGCTAACTGAGACCCTAGACAGATGTGCATACCAGGTTACGTACCCGTTCCCGTGATTAATCACAACCCTGTTACCGTAACCTGAATTATCCGGCCACCCCGCTACTTGTACCGTTCCCGAATCAGCCGCCAGTACCGGAGTTCCCATGGAAGTAGCAATATCCACTCCCCGATGGTACCAGGCAAATCTTTGTGTTATTCGACCTCCGATTGGCCATACAAATTGTCCCGATCCGGTAACTGAACCAGCGTTTGGCGTGTTCTGAGCTACATACTTCGGCGGTGACCACAATACTTCGTTTGGTTTTTCACCGTCCGGCACAATCAAATCCTGGCCTACAGCCAAAGCAAACGTCTCATTGTCAGAAAAAGTGTTAAACGGAAAATCAACTATGGCTTGAGCGTTCGCCCCGTATTTCTTGGCAATCGTATACACAGTCTCTCCCCGGCCAACTTTATGCCGCACTCCGGTAACCGGCAAGATTCGCAGTGTCTGTCCTGGTTTTATGGCATTTACTGAAGCCAGATTATTTTCCCATCTCACAGTGTCTCGAGACACTCCGAATTTGTCCGCAATGGCCGAAACTGTATCACCCACTTTAACTACATACTCTTCCACTCTGTCCCGTACCTTATCTGACACCTGAGTCGAAGTTTCATCATAGTCAATTTCCAGTACTTGAGCAGCCGGAACCAGGTCCTGAGATAATTCTGGTTCTACTCCCGGAAAAGACGAAGCCAACACTGGGGCTAGCGTTACCGCCATGGCCACAATTCCCCCCATGGCTGAATGTACAAATGGTCTGGCAAATCTTCCTCTTTGCCGGTATAAAATCGAGGCTATTAATCTTTTTCCAGCCTCAAACTTCACAAACACCCGATATCCCCTGGTCCACAAAAATTGCCTCCACGCATCCAGGAATTCTTTAAAATCAAATATCAGTAGTCGTACTTTTTTCTTCACGGCAGAGAAACCTTATCACATCGATTTACTTACGTCTAGGCAAAAAGCGAGCCAAATTTTTTGCCCGGTCTGAACTGTATACATATTGCTCCAAACCTAGCACAGCCCCGGGAATACTCCCAATCGCAGCCGCTAACACTCTTCCCTCAACCCCAAAAGATTTACCCATAAGTTCCGCCCCGACCTCAAGTAAGGCCACAGCCCCCAATTGACCAAGCAGGACCCACGCCCCAGCCAACCAGGCATCATATTTTCTTTTTTTTTCGGCTTCTTGAGCAAGCCGCTGCAAGTTTTCGGGTTTACCTATATAACCATCGGCGTATTTCAATTCCAAGTCTGATAGATCCGCCATATCTGTAATTATGCAACAGGATCGGCTAATTTTCCACCCATTTCAGTGTGTGCTTGTCGAGCTGCCTCGATAAAGATTTCTTTCATGTCCAATTGATCTGCCTTTGCAGTCACCAAATCACCTATTTTTCTAAACATTTCTGGTAGTTCTTCATCAGAAAATTCATCCTTCCCTAAAGCCTGTACCACTTCCTCTTGCGGAAGTTTTTTTACGGCCAATCCCAGTACTCTCCTAAAGAAATCAACTTTTAGTTCTGTATACAAGATTTCGCATTCTTCATCCGTCACTCCAATCTCCTTAAGTTTGGCAATAAATTCATCCTTTAACAACAGCTTATCAACTTCTTCCATAGTCTCCATACTATTTCATGCCTTATACTTTTTGTCAATTTCTTCCTTGGCCACCGACACATCAGACCATGGATATTCGATTTTTCCCAACAGTATCGATTTCTCATGCCCTTTTCCGGCCAGTATCACCACATCACCGGCTTTTGCCATTCCTATCGCCTTTGAAATCGCCTGTCTGCGATCATTTTCCTTAAATATCTTTGTGTTTAGTTTTACATCCTGCCCCTTAAACCCCTTAGCAATTTGATCATAAATATCGTCTTGGGATTCACTCCTGGTGTCATCCGACGTCACAATTACCACATCAGCCAACCTGGCCGCTACTTCACCCATCATTGGTCTTTTCTCCTTATCTCTTTCACCTGTACATCCGAAAACCAAAATCAGTCGATTCTTAATCTTTGACTTCTTAGAGCCTAACTCCGCCTTAAAAGATTCCAGTAGCTGTTCTAACGCATTTGGAGTGTGCGCAAAATCTACGATAATCCTAAACGGCTGACCCGCTTTTACCTCTTCTCTTCGACCTGACACACCTGCCATATTTTTTACGACATCATTAATTACTGCAGTATCAATTTTAAGTATTCTCGCCACCTCTACAGCCGCTGCGATATTATATTTATTGTAATCGCCCGCTAAAGCATGGCTGATATCTTTTATTTTAGTTTTCGTGTATCCAATCACTTCTGATTTAGCCTCTACCTTGCTTTTAAAAAATTCATAACTGGGATCGTCCCGGTTTAAAACACAATGTTTCACCTTCGCAAACAATTTCATTTTTGCCTGTTTGTAGTTGTCAAAATTCTTGTGATAGTCCAAATGCTCGTGAGTAATATTAGTCAAAACCCCAATGCAAAAATCAATACCCCAGACCCTGTTTTGGTCCAGACCGTGTGAGGTTACTTCCAGTACTATATGTGTCACTCCCTCATCTTTCATTTTTTTCAGTAGCGGTTGAAGTATTTCCGCACCCGGATTCGTACTGTGTAGTCCTTTCTCAAACTCCACTTCTGACGACAGTGATTTATACTTCACTCCGACAGTCGTCACCATTCCCACCTTAAATCCGGCCAACTTCAGCATCTCATATATTAATGTACAGGTAGTGGTCTTGCCGTCAGTTCCGGTCACCCCGATCACCTTCAACTTCTTTCCTGGCCATCCACATCTAACAGCCCAATACACGGCTTTCATTAAATGCAGAAAATTTTTAGCTTGTCTCACAATCTTCTTATTTTACAGATAAATTCAAGTTTTCGATTAGCCTGCCTTCGTCAAAGGACAGCCAGCCATACCCCAAAAATCGCCAGTATCAAACCCGCCAACCAAGCTCTGGCCACGATTTTTGGTTCTTCCCAACCCACCAGTTGCAACCAATGATGCAACGGAGCAATTGGAAATAATCTTCTTTTCATAAATTTTTTGGACAGAAGTTGCAGCATACTGGTTGCGCCTTCCGCCAAAAAAATCCCCCCTATCACCAAAAGGGCCACCGTCTTTCCGGATAACAGTCCGATCACAGCAAGTGTAGCTCCAAACGCCAGACCTCCCACATTTCCCAGCATTATTCTGGCCGGGTATACATTAAAAAACAGGTAAGCCAGAAGCGACCCCACCCAGACCGCGATAAACAAAAGCAGTATGTGATCCAGGTCCCGTAAAGATATCATCCAAAATGCCAGAAGACAAATCATCAGTAGCCCGCACGACAACCCGTCCAGCCCGTCTGTAATATCAAACGCATTGGCAAATGTCACGATCAGAAAAGCCGCCATCGGTATCATTAGTATCCCCAAATCAAAATACCCCAATCCTGGGATATTCAAAATGTCTATTCCCAGCCACCAATACAATATTCCCGCCGCAACCGTTGCCAAAATCCACTGAATCATAAATTTGTGTCTCATTCGTAATCCAAAAAACCCTGTTTTGGCAAATCCAAAAATCTTGATTAAATCGTCATATAGGCCCAGCAGTCCAAATCCTATGAAAGTGAAAAAAATCATAGCTAATTCCCCCCAGAACGGATGTCCGGAAAAAAGTCTCCCCTGAGCAGACATTACCCCTGACATAACTGCAAAAATCACCATTACCACAAGTGACACCAAAATTCCGCCCCCCGTAACCAACATCGGCTTACTGGCCTGCATTTCCTTAATTTTGTAATACGCCGGCGGAGCTCCCTTTCGAATTTCACCGGACTCATTTTTCCGGGTAAATTTCATCTTAAACAGGAAATTTATAAACGGCACCATCAGTCCAAAAGTCACCCCAAAACCCAGAAGCAGTAGTCCTAAATAGAAATGCACCAGCTCATTATAACCGAGCCATAAACAATCGGCACTGTATAATATGACCGTGACCCCAAAACATATTCACTTTATGGGAATTGCCGGATCAGGCATGTCAGCCGTAGCCCAAATTGCTGCCGCCCAAGGCTACCAAGTCTCAGGCTGCGACCTTAATCTAGACTCTCCCTACCTCTCCCACGTCAAATCAACAGTAAAAGATCTCCATTTGTATTCAGGACATTCTCCGGATCATCTCAAAAATATTGACCTGCTTTGTGTTACTCCGGCTATTTTCTACCAAAATAATACCCACCCGGAAATCGAACAGGCCAGAGCCCAGGGGATTCTGTCTAAATGGCAGGACTTCTTAGGCACTTACCTCCACCGGAATAAATATCTCATCTGTGTTGCCGGCACTCACGGAAAATCTACCACCACGGCACTGGTTGGTCTATTGCTCGAAAAAGCTAACTTTGATCCTACCGTTGAAATAGGCGCCACCGTCAAAGATTGGCACAACAATGTCCGTATCGGTAAATCAAAATACTTTGTCAGCGAAGCTGACGAATTTCATGACAACTTCGCCACCTATATGTCTGACGTCATCATTCTCACTTTAGTTGAATACGACCACCCTGAATATTTTGGCTCATATGATCGCATGCTTAAAAGCTATTTAAAATTCCTGGGTCATCTAAAACCCAATGGCACGATTATCTATAACGCCGACTCCCCGGGGTGTGTTCAGCTCATCAATGCTTTTAAACAGGCCAATCCCGCCAATCTCATTCCATATCATCTCAACCAATTTCCACTCAATCTAAATCTCTCCCAGCCGGGAGACCACAACAAGCTCAACGCCATGGCCATCATTAAGTTGGGCCAACTGTTAAAAATACCGCATTCGACTGTTACTAAAACCCTGAAACAGTTTTTGGGTCTGGAGCGTCGTCTTGATTTACTTAGCGAAAAAAATGGCATCAAAGTTTATGACGACTACGCCAATCACCCCAGCTCGTATAAAGCCACCATTCAGGCCATCAAACAACAAAATCCCCGCTCTAAAATTATTGCTATAATTGAACCTCATACTTTCTCCAGACTCCGCTCCTTGCTTTCAGAATTGCCTGACGCAGTAAATCAGGCAGACGAAGTTATTGTAAGTAAAATTTTTGCTTCCCGGGAACAAGATCCAGGTGATTTTACTGGTGCTGATATTGTAGCCGCCATGCGCCACCCCAATGCTCAATACATCCCGGAATTTACTCAAATAATTCAGGCCATCAGATTACAAGCCAAACCCCAAACCATAATTTTAGTCATGGGTTCCGGAAACTCATATAAACTCTCCCGCGATATCCTGGCCAATCTTTAGCCCATTTCCACATATAAAAGGTATAATTAAATCACTGCCATGGATGATTCGCTACGAAATATTTTAATTATTTTGTCGGTACTGGTCTTTCTTTTTTTCACTCTCATCGTTGTCGTCCCCAAAGCCATCAAAACTTCTACCCAGGCTGCCACAGTCAAACTTAGAATCGCTCCTCCCCCGTGCGGCCTTTATGATCTGACATTATCTGTAAACTCAAATAACTACTGCCTGGGTTACGAAGTAAATTTTTAATTCTTTTGAGGTATAATCTCACTCATGTCTCACATCTGTGACGCAATCGTTGTTTGTTGCATAGACTTTAGATTTCAAAAGTTTATCAGAGATTGGACCGATAAAAATTTGTCCGGAAAAACCTTTGATCTGGTCGGCTATGCCGGCAGCACCAAGGATCTAGACACCATCTTAAAGCAAATCGATATCTCCGTTCGTCTGCACCGCATTACCCGGGTGGTATTAATCCATCACGAAGA